>JGI24741J21665_1000103_pt1 | contig 22375 bp, 18 predicted proteins | sample KBSCornC7_FD_21665 | JGI IMG/M metagenome (IMG submission 21665) | reverse complement strand
AAAAAATCAGTCCATTGCTGCCGATACTCTTTATTGGGATTTAATGTTCCACCGACGCAAGCCTGCGCAGCCAGCCCAAGCACTTCCAGAACTCGCTCATCCGAGGGAAGGATAAGTTCCTGCTCGATGTCGGGCGGGCTTTTTGCTTTGATAGTTCTGATATCGGCAGGGTCTGCTATGTCTTCGAACTCCGGTCGGACCCTGCTTAGGGAAAATTCATGCGTAGCGTTCTCGCGCAGACACTCCAGAGGCGGCGCGCCCGGAATAGGTCTGAGGTGGATTACTGCTGCCATATAGCTATTCCATCTCGGGTGGGCAAAAGGCACTTCTATTAGGCAGGCCGCTAGAACAGCATTCGCGCCCAACGGCATGTCCATCCGACTATCCCCGAAGTCGATATTCCATGCCCTGCCTGCGGCGCCGGTATAATCTGGATTTTGTAGGTCTTCGCCCCTGTTTCTTACCATACTTTATTCTACCGCAGCTCGCGTGGTAAGGGGAAGAATTTTTCTTCGGTAGCAGCATGCACCAGCCGCATCTCCTGCGGGCGAAGCCGGGCCATAACCTGGTTTACGATCAGCTGAGCTGGTGCTGAGGCGGCAGCGGTAATACCCAGCTTACCTATCCCAGCCAGCGCCTCAGGTAATTCGCGGGCGCTCTCAACCGGGAAAGCGGGCACTCCCCGTCCTTCCACGACACGAGCTAGCGCCATACCGTTATGGCTGTGCGGTGCAGTTACCACTACAACCGCTTCGGCCCCTTCATCAATCAACATATTAGCCGCATTTTGCCGGTTCGTAGTGGCGAAGCAGATATCGCTGGTTTTAGGCATCCATGCGTCACCCCAGGTTTGTTTAATCCGTCCGATAACAGGCGTCCAATCGGCCTCGGCCAGCGTAGTTTGCATTAAAATGGAAACGCTTGTTTCAGGGGTAATAACACCCGATTCCAACAGCGCGTCTACACTCTCGGGATGCTCTACTACATGCACATTCTCGGCAATGCCCCGGGTGCCTTCAGCTTCATCACTGCCAGGCTCGCCAATAAGTAGCACCGTATCGCCTTTGCGGACACGCTGCGTAGCTTCGGTATGCACTTTGGAAATGATAGGACAGGTTGAGTCAATGACCATTCCCGCACGGCCATCGATAGCCTCGCGGACGGCAGGAGCAGTGCCGTGAGCGCTCAACATAACGGGCGCTCCTTCTGGCACTTGGCCGGGGTCGTCAAAAAAGGTTACGCCACGACTTTCAAAATACTTCCGGGTCCAGGTACTGTGCACAATGTCGTGGTAACAGTGCACATTTTCGCCCGGGTGCTCATCCACCATTTTATCCAAGGACACGACAGAGCGTTCTACGCCGGCGCAGTTGCCCAGCGGATAGGCTATCAGCAAGGTGTCAACGGCGATCTGGCCCAAACCGTCCGGCGCGGGGGCAGCCTCCAGCGCTGCCTCGAAACCAGGAACAGTACGAGGCGTATATCCGCTAAAACGTTCTTCACCTGTCGTCATAATCATAATCGTAGCATCGCTCGCCTAATGGAGCAAATACGCTATCCAAAGTGCTTAGGTGTTATTGGCCGAAACGCCGTTTGCGCCGAGCGAATTCGTTCAGCGCCAAGTCAAGGGCAGCATTGTCAAAGTCGGGCCAGCGGCAATCGGCGAAGTACAGCTCGCTATAGGCAGCTCGCCAAAGCATATAGTTGCTAATACGCTGCTCGCCAGAGGTACGAATGACCAAATCCGCCGGCGGAACATCCGGAGCGTATAAATGTTCACTAATAGTTTCAGGTGTGATTGTGCTAGGATCCTGACCACTGGCCAGAATCTGCTTGGCGGCATCGGCGATTTCCTGGACACCACCATAGTTAATGCACAGTGCTAACGTCACGCCAGTGTTATCCTTGCTTCTGTTCTCGGCCCGGTCAATGGCTTTCAGAACTTTGGCGCTTAGGCCTTCGCGGCTACCTAAAATTCGTATGCGGACATTCTTTTTAACAAAGGCTTCTACCTCATTTTTAACAACCCACAGGATCAGGTTCATCAAATAGTCAACTTCTTCCTGGCTGCGCTTCCAGTTTTCAGTGGAAAAAGTATAGGCTGATATGTATTTCACCCCTCGCTCGGCACAGGCATTACAGATGACCTTGAAAACCTCGTAACCTTTTTTATGTCCTTCCAGCGTGGGCAGGCCATGCTCCCGTGCCCAACGTCGATTACCATCGAGGATAAAGCCGATATGATTAGGGATGGTTGATTCGAGCATAATCTCCATTGTAGTCTAACTGTTTAATATTGTCACAGCGCCAGGGCCACCTTAGCCTATCTTGAAAGGTGGAACTCTCTTTACCCCGGCATACTATAACTAGTTGGCTTAAAGACTTGCAGTACGTTCAAAATGAGGTCTGCTTGGCTTAGCTTCGGTGTATGATTTTTGTATGGAGGATCTACGCCGCCAGCAGGCAGAAGCTACTGTACCAGTAGAATATTGGGATCACGACGAGTTCGTACGCAAAGCCGAGCTGCTGGAAATACAAACGGGGTTCGTTCCGAAAGCTCAAGCCGTAATGCGCTGCGCTGAGTGTATTTTGTCGAGACCAGTTTTTAACGAAGATACGCCAAGCTTTACCATCACAGAAGTTGGCCGCTGTACTGGCCTGGATTATCAAACCATTTATTCGTACACGAGACGCCTGATCGATCGCAACTTGCTGGAAGCCGAGCACGCACCCACTTTCACGCGTGGCCCCACCAAGGTATACCGCCCGCGCACAAGAGAAGACGGCGCACAGTTTTTTACGCCAGCGCCCGCGCCCGATTGCACGCGCAACGCACAGACGAATCTGTACGAGGCGACTGGTCCCATGCAGCTGAAAGTGTTAGGAGCGCTCTCATATTTTGCAAAACAGGGCGAAACATCTAAAAGTATCTTGCAAAAAATGGTTCGCGAGCACGCTGGCCTCGCGGCAGATCGTGTGGACTCCATTTTTAGCATGCTTTGTCGGGTTGGGATGCTCGAAGTAGTAAAACCCCGCACCAGTAAGGGGCAAAGAAAAGGCATGGGGCCGGCGACATACGCACTTACGCCCCGTGGGCTGTGGATTGTCGGCGATATTCCACCTTTGGAGCAACAACCCCCCTACCAACCGGCCGAACGACAGGCGCTTACACCGAATGACCTCCAGCCATCCCTACTGGAAAGGGTTAAAGAGGTATTCGCTCCGGAGTTACAACCAAAAATCTTAGACATGCTCATTGAGCACATCGAGCAAGGCGTTTTAAGCGGCGGCCTTACCAGAAAACCCCGCCCGGGCCTAAAAAATACCGGCCAGCCATTGCAATTAAGCGATCTCGCCCAGGAGCAGCTTGGGTATAAAGGGCACCGGGCAGTCGCTTATTACTTAGGTATCGAAGAGCTACTTGGCTGGCCGCGGACACGCCAGAGCGACATGCGACGGATATTGGCCGCGCCCCCCAACACCGACCTAGGCGCATTTATTCGTAGGCAATACTACTTACCGCTCCGTCAGCATCTGGATGAGATCTCCCGAACAGCTTAACGTATCACCCATCGCTCATTCCCACGGTTCTCATGCATGTCGCATACACCAAAGAAAAAATCCCACCAAAATGTGGGATTTTTTCTTTGGTACGCTCAGTGGACAAGAAGTGGAACACGGCTACCAAATGGAAGCACACTGGCTAACGCTACTCTTTATACGGCGCGGATAGTAATTTTTGCATTATAGTCGTACGACTGCTGCATGAATAATGATATTTTCGTACAAGTTCTTTGGCACTTGGTTTTTCTCCAGTATGAAGGCCAAACATATCGGCCACCATGGCTTTATGTTTGTCAGGTACGTCACGCCTCATGATGTCCTGCATAGCTATAATGCGTAACTCTTGTACATCTCTATCGTGAGGGATAGCCACACCAGCCCTGTACAGATAGGTAAAGACAGTCAATTGTTTGTCAAGGTAACGTTTTACATCCTCTTTTGGCCACAGGTCAAAGTTAGTTCCATGAGCTTCGAAATGAGTAAGGATAACTTTTAGCTCATCAAGCCCGGCGTGTATACTCTTACGGATGGATTTTTCTTGGGTATTTTCAGCATCTGGTAACTCTGCCATATCTCTGACCGTTAACGTTGGCTGTTCCTCATCAAGGCCAAAATGGAGCTTTACATAATATCGCTGTCGCGGGGCAAGAAAAACGAGTGCTTTTTCAATCCAATACGAAAGTTTGTTCCTATCTACAATTTTTGGCTCCTCAGTCTCATAATCGTAGGCCTTACTGAGTATTTCTTCCATTTTTTCGGTATCAGGTAACTCTGAGCCGCGCTGGATAGTTGCCGCAGCTCCAATAGCACCGTATATAGTGTCCAGGGATGATCCTCGTGCCCGCGCCAGGGCAGGAATGTCTATCTGGGAACGTCCCTCTTCTACGGCTTCACGCTTGGCTTTAATATAGTCGTACATCGAAGCTACCAAACGCCGTGGAGGATCAGTATTAAGTGTATCCTGTAAGCGTTGCGTTCGCATCGCATCCGTTATGCTGGCCTTAACATAATTTGGGAATGAATGTCGTTCGCCCTTGTCTAGTCGTGCGTATGCATCAATAGCTTTGTAGACTCCATCCACACCACTTTGCACATAGTCTTCGAGGCGCGTTGGGCCCTCGTAACGCTTGGATGTTTTGCGGGCCAGACTAAAAACGAGTGGCAAGTACGACCACGCAATAGAGTGACGATCTGCTTCAACCCTATCAAAAAATTCTATCATTCCCTTATCAGAAGCATTTAGATCGCTGTCTCCAAGGCATTGCTCTACTTCTAAAGCTCTCGCGATACCATCAAACATGTTCTCCTGTTCTTCAACAGGCAAGAATTCTATTTTAGCAGCGTATGCTGCTAAGGTCTTCAAGCCTTCTGGCAGAAGGTTATATGTGGTATTCGATTCGGATAGTGATTCGACTGTCATAAGTAAGGCTATATTTTCACTATGTAAAAGAGTCTTTAGGTCGCAAGGCTTGTCCGTCACCGGTTAACTTAATAACTGTGGCGTTCGGATATCCTTTAATGTCGTAAAAGTCGCGCAGGTTACTGCGTAAGCGACTTGCTTCCAGAATGCGTCCCACGCCTCCATGGCTCACGATTAATACATCGCCATCAAGCTGGACAATTTCTTTCATAGCCTCTACTACGCGGCGCTGAAACGCCAGAGGTGCTTCAGCGCCAGGAGCTTCCACAATTTGTTGACTACTGACAATACCTGCCATAGTTTTGCCGTTGAGGCTGCCCATGTCGTGCTCGACCAACCTCTCATCATAGCGTATTGCAGACGGGTCAAAGCCTATAGCATTGGCAATTATCTCCGCTGTTTCCTTTGCCCGATCCATGGGTGAGACTACGAAATGTTTTATGTTTAGATTACGTGTAAGAATCTCCTTACCGGCAACTAGCGCTTGTTCCCTGCCCTTACGGGTTAGCGGTGCCGGGTAGCCGGGGCCTGCGAATATGTTGTCGACATTGGCCTGACTTTCACCGTGTCGTACAAAGTACAGCATTGTTAACCCCTGATAATTCTTTGAGACTTTTGGGTGATGGGATACGGGCGACTATATAAAGGCTCATGTATCAATTGTAGTCCATTACTACTATATAAACGAAGCTGTGAAGCAGATTGATTGAACTTACAAAAAAGTGATCACTCGCGCGATCACTTTTACCTCTGTAATCTAGACTTAGTGCACCTGCAGCATAGCAGGCTCTGCTCTTCTCCGCTCCGACATGCTCGGAGTAAACTCCTGCGCGTGGCTTCGCTACGCCGAACCTTCGTTCGCTTCGCTCACTCGACGGTACTCATGCATTATGGATAGACCAACAAAAAAGACTTAGGCAAAGCTAAGTCTTTTTTGTTGGTACACCCGGCAGGATTCGAACCTACGACCTTTGGCTCCGCAAGCCAACGCTCTATCCAGCTGAGCTACGGGTGCGCATCTTAAATATGCGTAACAGAGGTAATAGTACCATGTCTCTCGATAAAAATCTAGCCCTTATGTGCCGCTTTCTGTCATTTGAATAATTGAATAAATATCCATAATATGTTATCATATATTTTATGACTCATGAAAACTCTCTTGAAGGTTCTCTGTCGCCTGCAGAACACTACCAAGAACTTCGCACTACTATGCTTAGCACCTGTGCTGACATGCTGCAGGCCGAGCAGGCCCAACGCTTTGTAAGCGCGGTCGGTCGCAACGTCCAGCAAGTCGGTGTTTTATTACCATCAGATAACCCCGTTGACCGCACCGCCGACCGGATGCTTACCGTTGTGGAAGAGCCTTATCGTCAAGGAAATGATGTCTTCACTCTTGGCCAGACCGACCGCAGCGAAGGTTGGTCTGATTACGCAATTGACCCCCAACTTCCGACGGTTGATAAAGTTTGGCAGGGTCATAACACTCGCCAGAGGGAACTGGCACTCGGAGAGTTACAGGATTTAGCCGATCGCATACGCGGCGCTCAACTGTACAATCCGGCCACCGAAAAAGTCGTGAACGGTAGAATTGTGCCTAAAAACAAACTCAAAGCCCTTGGCCGTCGTTTACTTGGCAATAACTAAAACAACAAAACACTGTAAATTAGGTACTCTGTTATATAACGTCTACACCTAAGAGGTGTATAACTCCCTATTGCATAACGCTTATGTTATAGCATACTATGGAATTAAAACCAAACGGAAAAGCCGGTCTTACAGAAGCAGAAGCTGAATGACTAGAATGGCTACGCCCGGCACGCTCCGATGGAAGCTACGACGAAAACTTCGATAAAATACGGTTAAGAACTGCAGGAGCTTTAAGGACAGCAAGAGAACAGGCTATAGCTGAGCACGGCATACTAAAGCACAAGACCGCTTTCAAGGACGAACAAGGTAACCAAAAGCCCGTAATTGAAGTTGACCTTGACCGTGTAGAGCTCGGGGATCTTCTGAGCCATGCCGAGCGAGACTACGCAACACAGCGCGAGAAGCTTATGAGCCCGGATGGTCAAAATGTCAACGTAATCGATGACAGCGACCCCGAAACGCATAAGGATCTGATGTTCGAACGACAAATGAAAGATATGGCTGTAGCAGGCGGCATTGTCGACGCCATCAAATCTCACATCAACGGCCAAGAATAAAAAAGCCACGACCACCTCTTTTATACTTGGCCGTATTTATCATACCGCTGGCTACTGATAATGTGCACTGAACCGCGCCTACGCAACGGGTAGCCATAAACAAAATCTAAAAAATAATTGCTAGCCTTATTAAGGACGGCGCCGCCGGTGACGAGATCCTATGCCGACATTGGTGATATTGGAAGAAACTTGCACGCCGTGAAACTCTCCACCAGTAACGTTTACGCCATGTGCGCGAAGTTCAGCGGCGCTAGCTTCCTGCTCAGCCTTCCACTTTGCACGCTCGGCCGCTATCGCCTCTTTTAGCGTCATGCCGGCAGGCAATTCTTCATCAGGGGTGAGTTCCAAATCCTTAGCCCTTCTGGCTTTATCCGCTGCCCGCTCAGCTGCTATGGCGTCCCGTAGCGTCTTTCCGGTAAGTACCGGCTCCTCTTCTTCCATGGTGCCTGGAGCTTCAACAGTAGCAGGAGATCGCCCTCTTCGGTTGGCCGCATCAGTAAGGATAGCTGCGCGGACACCATCGAGGGCCACGCGCACAGGATCTGGTTCGGTAGGCGCTGCTTCGACTATATGTGGTTGCTGGTCAATACCTCGTCGGAAGGCATCCATCGCATCGACCTGTTCTGAACCTGGTGCATGCCAAACTTCGTTGTAGCCGTGCTCTGCGGCTACCTGCATAGCCAGCTTCTGTACCTTGTCCGCAACCGGGTCACCGGTTGGCCACATGATTGGCTGTTCTGCTGTCGGGTCTGGGCTGGGGGGTGTGAAGTTAGGATTAGTCATGGGAATTCCTTTTTACTTTTTGTTAGCGGGCCAGAGCGGCTTCCATGTCTATACATTAGCATAATATAGACTTAAACGCAAGCAAATTGTGTAGATCGATGCCTCTTATATAAATATCTGCTACAATATCTCAAGTTGGAGAGATGACCGAGTGGTTGAAGGTGCCGCTCTCGAAAAGCGGTGTGCCGGCAACGGTACCGAGGGTTCGAATCCCTCTCTCTCCGCCAATCTGAAATCAGCCAACCTGAAACCCGATAAAGCCCGCTAATTATGCGGGTTTTTATTTTGGCTAGGGGGCTGCAGCCTGTCTTCCGGCTTATCCTCTGGAGACGATGGCCCCGCTGTAGGCCCCAGAGGCCTGTCGCCAGCTTCAAAGGTCGTACCGGCGCTAGGAATGTTCTGGTTGTATCCAAGTGAGGTATTGAGCCGGCGGTTCTCGCTTGCAGCGGCCGACTGTCGTACTTTTACCAGAATCCATAGCCCAATGGCTAGCACGATGTAGGCGCCACCAATAATGATCAGCCAGTTACGCAGTTGGGCGCCCAACAGGTGGGCTACCCCTACAAATTTGCCCTGAATAAGCAACAAGTCGGCACTGCTGTCACTGGCTAATTGAGCAGCCTTGCCAAGCCCCCACACTGCCGCCAGCGACAGTAGAATAGTAACAATCCCGGTAACCAGCAGGCTGCGGGCCAATGCCTTTATACCCTGCCGGCGGGATTCACTCCAGAAGACAATCGCCAAAGCCGCCAGCAGCAGGATGACCGGCACAATAAACAGTGACAACACAAAGTAGTGGTAGGCTTTAGGCACTACGCTCAACGAGCTGGTCAAAGACTTGCCTTGCTCGTCCTGCAACGTCAGTATTGGGGCCACTACCTGGTCAAAAACATTGCTCTGCCCTACCCCTTGCTGGGCGGCAGCCACCAGGTAACCGGTAGATATGCCGATTGGCCGGCATTGTAGCGCAAGCACGTCGCTTAAGGTGGTGGGGGTAACCTGTACGCTGGTACAAGGCGGCAAAGCGCTGACTTTTTGTTCGACCAACTGGCTGAGGTTTTGCGCTAATGCGGTTTTCGGCTCCGACAAGTCGGCACTGTAATGCGGGCTGGTCGTTTCACCGTGAACCCAAGCGTAGGTGGCATCGATATTACGCTCGGTTGTATTTTGGAGGTACGTCGTCGAGAACGCCTGGCGAACCGCTTGCTGCACCCCGCTATTCTCCACCGGAAGATACACGCCCAGCTGCTGTTGCTTGCGCTGCAGCGCATTGTCCACCAGTACCTGATAAGCCCCGCTGTTGCGGAGCGCATCTTTTACGTTTTGTGGTTTATCCAGCACCATATAGATGCTTACCGATATCGCAAACACCACTAAAAAGGTAGAAAAGATAGAGGTGGCCAGCCCCAAACCAAGGCGTTGAAAGAATCTCATAGTTCTATTGTACGCCATTATCTGAGCGCCGGCTGTGTTGCGGGTATATTGTCTTTTTGGCCTTTCAGCCGGCTGTTAATAATCCGACAGTACATACCTAACTAGCCAGAAAAGGCCAGTTAGAGTTGCTATCTTACCTCCGTATCTAGTATTATATGGCTATGGATGAGAAGGGGTTGGGTCACCGACTACAGGCCGTGCGTATGCAAGCCGGCCTAACACAGCAGGCTCTCTGTCAGCAAGCAGGGTTGAGCTATTCGACACTCACAAAAATTGAACGCGGCGCCATAAAGTCCCCGTCAATCTTTACGATTCAAAATATCGCCGAATGCTTGGGCCTTAGTCTGGATGAGCTTATGCAGCACTCCCCTGCCGCTACCCGGAAACGCCACCGCTCCAAAAGCGGTATCAGCTTTGTCTATTTTGACATTAACGGCTGCCTAGTGCGTTTTTACCATCGGGCCTTTACGCGCCTGGCGGAAGTCTCTGGTGCCTCTGCTGATATCATCGAAACCGCATTTTGGCACTACAACGACGATGTTTGCCGTGGCGATATGAGTATGGATGATTTCAATAGAGCCTTTGCCAAAGTCCTCGGCCTCAAAGAAGTAAATTGGTTAGATTACTACTTGGAAACCATCGATCCTATTGCAGAAATGCACGAGCTTGTTACCTGGGCTAGCCAGAACTACCGGATCGGGTTGCTCACCAACACCATGCCAGGTTTCATCGAGGCCATGCGCGAACGCGGCTTGCTGCCAAACGTTAACTACGACGTTATTATTGATTCGTCAAAGGTTCAGGCAATTAAGCCGGAGGCCAGCATTTATCAGATTGCTACCAAAAAAGCCGCCTGCCCTGCCTCCGAAATCTTACTTGTTGACGATGCCCGCACCAACCTGATGGCTGCCGAAAAGCAAGGTTGGCACGTATTATGGTTTGACGATTACCGGCCCGAGGAATCGATCAAGCGCATTCAGGACTCCTTGGCACTGGCCTAGCAGTGATAGCAATCATTGACGTATAGTTTAATCGAGTGGCGTACCGTCGGCCTGACAGCTCTGGCAGAGGCCTTGTAATTCAATCTGATGCGCCGTAGGTTTAAAGCCGTGGCTACGCGCTATCTGATCAACAAAGGCTTCCAGCTCGTTTTCGCGCATGGCTACCGTTTTACCGCACTGGATGCAGGTTAGGTGGTGGTGATGGGCCGAGAACTTATCAGTAAGCTCCACCTTGTACTTCCACCCCGTATTAAGGCGCTGTACGATACCAAGTTTTTCAAAAAGCTCAACTGCACGATATACGCTGGCACGATCAATGCCAGACGCTCGCTCTACGAGTGCATGCATACTTAAGGGTTCCTCGCCCAACAAGGCCTTAAAAACGGTCATGCGGGCGTTGGTGAGGCTATAACCGCCACCCTTCAGAAGTTCAGTAAATGTTTCTGAGGCATTAGACATCAGCTAGACTATAGCATAAAATGCGAATTAGTTGCAATTTACTGCTGCCCTACGGTCAGCGCGGCTGGCCTTTATGCAAAGCGCTGGGCTTCGGCTTCGATATCGGCCAGTAACTGCTGTGCAGCTTCAAGTTGCGCTCGGGTTTGAGCTACGACATCCGCAGGCGCGTTGGTGACGTAACTTTTGTTTGCCAGGCGTTGCTGCAGGCGCTCTACGCCACTAGCCGCGTCTGCGCGTTTTTCTTGCAGACGCAGCAGTTGTTTCTGGGCAGTTTCTTTATCAATTACCAGCCAGGCGTCTACGGTGCAACCAGTTAGCTTTAAGCCATCGGAACTGGAAACTTCGCTAAGTTTACCAATTTTAGCCATGCGCTTAATTGTTTCCGCGTTTGCACTAATCGCTGGGGCCGCAACATGCTCCAGCGTACTGCCGCTGGCGTTTACGGCTTTTTGCGTGGCACGCGCCTCAGTAATGATGGCAATAACTTCTTCGAAGGCGGCAGCCCGCAGCGGGTCGCCGCCATCAATATTTGGCCACTCGCTGCTCGCCAGTATACTGTCACCTGTCCAGCTGAGCGTTTGCCAAATTGTCTCAGTTACAAATGGTGCAAATGGATGGGCGATTAACAGCACACTGCGAAGGGTCAGCGCCAAAAGCTGTTTGTTCTCCTGTGCTTTTGATGCCTCGATGTACCAGTCAGCCACATCATCCCAGACAAAGTGGTACAGACGGTCGTAAGCCTCCGCAAACCGATAATCATCCAAATCTTGGGCAATGGCTTCAACGGTTTCCTGAAGTTTGCACAATAACCAATGGTCGGCGTCGGTCTCAGGCGCAATAGTATCGATTATTTTGGTGTCACCCAACCGATCTTCCACATAACGGGCGATATTCCACAATTTATTGGCAAAATTACGGGCGGCCACAACTTTGGGCAAGCCGAAGGGCTGATTATTGCCTGCGGACTGTCCGCTAATAATCCCCATACGCATAGCATCCGAGCCATACTCGGCAACGATATCCAGAGGGTTAACCACGTTGCCCTTGCTTTTGCTCATTTTTTGCCCTTGCTCATCAAGTACTAGCCCATGCAAATATACGGAAGTAAACGGTACCTCGCCGGTGACATACAAACCGAGCATGATCATTCGCGATACCCAAGGGAACAGAATATCAAAACCAGTTTCCATCATAGTAAGAGGATAATGCTGCTTAAAGTCCTCTCCCTCAGGATAGTCGAGCGTGGCGTACGGCCACGAGCTACTGCTAAACCAGGTGTCAAAAACATCCGGGTCACGATGATAGGTTTTTCCTGCTACTTCTATAATTTCCTGCTCTACCCGAGTATCAAAAATCCAGTCATCAGGGTTTTCGACGTTCTGAAAAGCCGGTATAGGAATTCCCCACGCAATCTGACGTGAGATATTCCAGTCGCGCAGATTTTCAAGGTAACTAATAAGCTGTGCTTTCTTATTCGCAGGATGAAAAACGATTTTATTTGACTTCAAGGCCTCAATAGCCGGCTTGGCCAGCGGCTGCATGTCAACGAACCATTGGTCTCGAAGCAGTGGCTCGATGATCGTACCGCACTTGTAGCAGTGACCAACACTGTGTGTGAGTTCCTCAACTTTAACGATATACCCCTGCTCTTCCAAGTCGGCAACTACCCGCTTTCGGGCTTCTTTAACCGGCAGCCCTCGATATGTTCCACTTGCTTCACCGGTTATATACCCCTCGTTATCGATAACGTCAATCATTGGCAGGCTGTGTTCCAGTCCGAAGGCATAGTCGTTAGGATCATGCGCCGGTGTAATCTTAACCGCTCCCGTGCCAAAACCAGGGTCTACAAAGCTATCATCAGCGATAATCGGTACTTCCCTGCCGGTTAATGGCAACGTAACGGTTTTACCGTGATGTGCCAGGTAACGTTCGTCATCTTTATGAACTGCTACGGCCGTATCGCCGAGCATCGTCTCCGGGCGGGTAGTAGCCACGATAATTTCGCCACTACCGTCAGTTAATGGATAACGGATGTACCACAAATTGCCCGTTTCCTCGCGGTGCTCAACCTCAATGTCGGCAAAGGCCGTACCATGAAAGGTGCAAAAGTTGACGAGCCGCTCACCTCTGTAAATAAGACCTTCTTCCCACATTTGCTTAAAGGTTGCGTAGGCACGCTTAACAATTTTCTCGTCTAGGGTGAAGGTATATCGTGACCAATCTACGCCGGCGCCGAGCTGACGAAATTGCGCCTCGTAATTGTCGCGGTTGGCAGCTACAAAATCCCAGATTTGCGCATATAATTCTTCACGCGAAAAGTCAAAACGGCTCTTGCCTTGCTTGGCCAGTTCACGCTCGTAAACTACCTGAGTCTCAAAACCGGCATGGTCAGCGCCGGGCAGAAGCAAGGCACTTTCACCTTTAAGGCGATGGTACCGAACGGCTATGTCCTCAATGGCAAGCGTAAGCGCGTGACCGATATGCAAGTTGCCGTTAGCGTTCGGCGGAGGGACGACCACACTGAAGCTCTTCCCTGCTTTAGATGGCTGGAAGGCGCGGGATTGCTCCCACAGGGCATAGATGTCGGCCTCATACTTGGACGGCTCGTACACTTTTGGCAATTTCATGGTGTGTCCCTATTTTTTAGCTATTAACAGATACCAGCATAACACTTTAATGAAGATTTTTCTACCTCTGTTTTTACTTTCACGTGAAATCTAGGTGCCGCAGCTATGCATGTTTTCACGTGAAAATCCTAGACATCGTTTAGCCTCGTCTCTCTTTCACGTGAAAGAAAGCGCCTAGTACTAATTCGATTTACGAAATGTGCTGCATTTCACGTGAAAAACACAAATGCAAATTTTCGTGTTAAGCTATTTTTTTAAACAGTGGGAGAAGTTGGATGGTAGGATCTGGTGAGCTTAGTGACGATTTGCGTACGCAGGCGCTTAAACACGTAGTGGCGCTGCAAGGATCACCTATGGCAGAGCAGGGCGTGTCGTATGGATATGACAAAGAAAAAGGTTTTATGACCATTAGCCATGAAACGAGCGTTCATTATGCCGGATTTCTAGCCTTGAATAGACAAACCTTTGACCGGCTGCCGGCCATCATCGATGTGGACCAAGGCGCGGAAACGTGCTGGGATCCTGATATAGATCACGCAATGGTGTCAGAAGTCAGACTATTCAACTGTCAGGAGGCTTTTTACAGTTTGCCTAACCCCAAAAGCATGGAGCTCGGTTTCTATGCGCTGACTCAGACTGAACTCGTTTCCAAAGTGCCCTATAGTGGCATGATATTCGCAGTTCCACGATTGCTGAGCGCACTGCGGCGCATGCCAAATACGGTTCAAAAAGCTAAACTCGATGCAGCCAAGGAAGGCAGGCGACTTTCCAAAGAAGCTAAAGATGATCTTTGGCAGCAGGCTGCCAATGCCTGTCCAGTAGTGCCTACCTTTGGTATGCGTGTGGCAAAAATTACTGGCGGCACCTTAGTACGGCTTGGTGCGGTGCACCCTATTACGCACAACTCGGGAAAAAAACGTTAGCGTATAACACCAACTCGGAACAGGCTACATAGACAAGTTAGGTGAAGCTTCCAATACTAACGGATCTGCTATTGGCCGTTTGTAAAGCATATGGTAGCAACCGAGCGTGGCCACCATCGCGGCATTATCGCCGCATAATTTAAGGTCGGTGTAGTGGATAGGGAAGGGCAGTCGCTCGGCCAACTGCTTGCGTAACTCGCTGTTAGCGGCAACGCCACCGCCGATAACGACGCTTTTGGGCTGAAACTCTTCAACGGCCAGCATTACTTTGTCTACGATAGTCTCACAAGCAACACGCTGGAAACTGGCCGCTATATCGGCCTTCTGCGGTTCGCTGAGCAGCTCAGGAAGCATTGTAGAGGGTAAAGAGTAGTCATGACCGGTTTGCTCCTGTGCCAGCCGTAGGACGGCAGTTTTAGGGCCTGAGAAACTAAAATCATATTTACCTTGCAGCTTGGCTTTAGGCAAGCTGTAGGCTTTGTCGTTGCCCTCCTGGGCTTTGCGGGATACGTTAATACCGCCAGGGTAGGGGAGGCCAATAATTTTGGCGACTTTATCGAAGGCTTCGCCGATAGCATCATCCTGGGTCTGCCCCAGAAGTGTATAGTTAAAGTGATCGCGCCATAATACTAATTGACTATGGCCACCGCTAACTATGACACCGAGCATAGGGAAGCTGGGCTGTTCTGCTGGCAGGGTATAGCCGGGCAGGGAAGTGCTGGTTATAAAATTGGCGTAGATGTGGCCTTCAACGTGGTTAATAGCATACAGTGTCTTTTGCTTGACCAAGGCCAACGTGCGGGCGGTAAGTACGCCGATAAGCAGGCTCCCCAGCAGACCGGCACCGTAGGTAACGGCGATTGCATCAACGTCGTCCCAGGTGCACTGTGCATCATTAAGCGCCTGTTGGATGACCGGCAAAATGGCCTCAATATGGCTGCGGGCAGCTATCTCCGGTATGACACCGCCATACTGAGCGTGGAGGTCCATACTACTGGCCACAACATTGCTTAACAACGTATGGCCATCTTTGACGATCGAGGCTGCCGTTTCGTCGCAGCTCGACTCAATTCCCAGAACTATCATAGCTATAGCATAGCATGACACCCCTTATAGCGATAGTTTCCAACACTACATATTCAGTAGCCGACGATATGTTTGCGTAAATACCAAAAATAGCGACTAGAAGTTGACTTAAAATGACTTTTATGCTTATATTAGTACAAGAAACAGAAACAAAAAATGCAAATATAGCGTAAGCAAGGACCCACACTATGACATCACCACGCCCAGGTAATTTTCCCCGCCGCCAAACCCCTGATACTGGACCGGCCTGGCCGCCAGAAGAAGCAGTCTCCGGCGCCCTGCCTGTACCAGCCGAGACAGACGTGGAGATTACTACCGAAATCCCTCGCATTGGTGCCGAGGTTGTTACCCATAATACTGTCGAAGTAGATGAGCAGTCTGTCGAGGCCCCAACCCAGACTACTACCGAGGCAGATGGCACACCCGCAGAAGCTGCCCCAGGTATGTTCTGGCCCGACGAAGATCAAAAGGCCCAAGTTCTTAAGGAGGAGCTCGGCATAGAAGTAGATCTTCCAGAGTCGGCGGCTGCCGAAGCTGCACAAGCAGCACAGCAGCGTCAACGCCGTACCCTAAATGCTGACGAGGTTTTAGCCAACCCGGACAACTACACCGCTGGTGAAATTCAGAATGCCACTGACGAGGTTAAGGCCCGTGGCCGGCGTCAGCATCGTGAGAGGTTAGCCGCACAAAGGCAAAAAGCCGAGTTGGACAGGCAGGCCGCAGAAGCAAAGGCTGTAGCCGAGCGCAATCGCAAGAACCGCATCGAAGGCGCCCTGCGCGACTTGAGCGAAGACAGCGCCGCTGCCTGGTCCGGTGAGACGAGCCGTGAAGATGCTATCCGAAGCCAAATAGGTAAGATATTCAGGCTTCTGCCCGACACCGATGTTATGGAGAGTGTACTAAAGACCAAACCCGGCACGGTACTACTGGAAGAGGCCTTTAAAAATACTGTCGACACCAGCGAAGCCTATGCTGAGCTGCTGTCGTTTACGCTGCCTGAAAAATCCGTCACCGAAGAAAAAGAACCTAAAAAAGGTAAAGGCCTCTTAAGACGTCTGCGCAGGAAGAGCCAGCGCGAGGAAACCGACGAAGAGTCTGAGGCAGAGTTTGACGAAGGCGATGAGTCCTCAGTTGAAGCGGCCGGGTCTTCGCAGACAACCCTGGAAGAAGCTTCCCTGGAAGAAGTTCTTGTTGATAAGGACAAATGGTTGAACGCTGTAGCTGGTCATCAATTGTCAACTTCCAGTCAGGCAGCCCGCCAGTTTGCTTTTGACGCTATGATGCTGCACAAACTAAGTGAAGTTCGTAATACCGATGCTAATCAGCATGTTATTAAACTAGCCAAATCACTATTTGGCAGCTCGTATGGACAGCAAGCCTACAAAAACTATAAAAATGAACTATCTCACCAGGCACAAGCCGAGGAAGACCACAGTGAGCCTATCGACAGACTTATCGAAGAAGGCGAATATGCAGCCGGCGTAGAAGATCCCCGTGTGCATAATGCTAAGGTTGAGCTCTTTGATAACCAAACCGAGGAAGCTTTAATAGGCTACTTTAGGGACGGCACCTATCGGCGTATGAAGCCTGAAGCCCGTGCGGCTTTTGAAGTCTCCCTGGCCGAACGCTTGAGCCGTGATCAAATTACCGGTGAAAATGCTATTTTACGCCTTAACGACGACGGCCTGACAGCTGGCTTTGCTACTCGCGAAGGGCAGCTGGCTATGGCCTACCGCCGGCATGGTTTTGACCAGATCGACCAGATCAATAATACCCCGGTAGAAGAGCTATTAAAGCAAGGTCTTCCAGAGACTACCAGCGATGAAGTGCTGGAGGCCTACGCCCGCCGGATTGGCGCTCAATCTTCCTAGCACAGCCCAGGGACAGAACACACGTAGTGTATTGACATTAAACAACGTTTATGTTAATATATAGGCTTGTGTAAATGTAAGGTGGGAATATCCCCTTTTGCGGAGACGAGAGAATTATGAGTGAAACACCTAACCTACCACGTACTGACGACGGTTACGCCTATGGTGGCAAGCCTGGAACACCGGAATGGCCTGGTGAAACCACGACCCAGATGCCCGGTAATGGTGGGGAACACCTCGTAGCTCCTGTGGTCGAACACTCAATTCTTGAAGATCCCGCTGCCTTTGATAGATTAACAGAAGCTGTATCTGCTCGGGTAACCGCTGAAGCCCGAAGCCTTAGCACTACAGTATTAAAGGGTGGTCGTCAGCACTTAAGTGATGCCGAAAAGGCTGCCACGCAAATAAAAGGCGCTGCTGCTGAGGCTGCGCAGCAGATTGTTAGCACTGCTGAAAAAACTGCTGCCAATACAGCTGGCCAGGTTGCGAAAACCGGTGAACAGGCCATTGCTAATTTAAACGCCGAGGTTGCTGAGGCCCGTAAAGGTATTCAGGAAGACTTTGATCAGATTGAGAAGGCTGTCGTAGCCTCGGTCGGTGAGCTGCGAGAAGTAGCTACTGCTACCCAGGAATCAGCCGATCGCGCCACCGAGGCTGCTAACGGCCTGATGGGCATGCACGACGATAAAGTACGTACTGCCGTAACCCAGGTATTGGAAGCGATGCGCTCCAACCCTGAAGAGCTGGCTGTTATTAGAGATGTTGCCAGCAAACTGGGCCCTCGCCATTACAACACGCCATTATTAAAAGCCTTGGTTAAAGCTGGTATTCCTGCTTACTTACACGGTGAGTCTGGTAGCGGTAAATCTACTGCTGCAAAAATAACTGCCGCAGACTTTGGCGTTGACTTCCGTGCCGCTTCGCTTAGTGCCGCTACTACCAAAGCCGACCTGCTTGGCTTTACCGATGCCAACGGCGTTACCCGTCATACCGGTATGCGTCACATCCTGGAGGCCGGTGGCGTATTCCTCTTCGATGAGATGGATGCCGCCAGCCCTAACGCTATGACTGTACTAAACGCCACTCTGGCTAACGGCGCTACGGAATTCCCTGACACCCGTCTGGAGCACCACCCTCACGCCCGTTTTGTGGCCGCCGCAAACACTATTGGTGCTGGTGCTACCGCCCAGTTCGTGGGCCGCAACCGCCTTGATGCTGCCACTTTGGACCGTTTTGCCTTCCTGCAATGGAATATCGACGAACGTTTGGAAGATTACCTCGGCTGGGGCGACTCTGACCTCCCCGAAAAAGTAATAGATCTCCAGGCCGGTGGTGTACCTACACCTAAGGAGTGGACGTACACTGTACGCGCCTACCGCGAAGAGTTGGCCCGTGACAAGGTATTGGCTACACCTCGTGCAACAGAGTATGGTAAACGCCTGATTGATCTTGAGATAGACGAAACTAAAGTAGGCCTTGGCTACGACCACCTGGTAAAACTTTTGATTCACAAGGGGGCCAACCCCACACAGACGCAAAAATGGGACCAAGCCGTTAAGCGCAAACTGGAAGGTTTCCGGCGGGCCAATCCCCGACCGGCCGTCCCCGTACGTCCGATAGCCCCTCCAAGCCCCGATCCCGCTGGGCGTGGCAACCTTGGTTTCATCCCACACGCACCGGCACCACCATATCCAAATCCCGGCTTCCCGCAAATGCCCAACGGTGGCCCCAGCTTTCCACGAAGGTAACAGGGAAGGGTAAACGATGTATACCTCCGAATGCCGCGGCTACGGCAACCACCAATATCCTCTTCCCGCTTATATTCGCGAGCTGGAGGGGATGGGTGAGCTGATCGACATTGCCGTCCAGGCCAATGAGTCCACTGGCTATGATCGACGCAACCGGTCTAGTGTGCAGGGAAGCAAGAAGTTCACCGGCACGCAGTCACTGGATGAAGCTATAGACCTTGCCCGTTACGGCTGGCCTGAAGGCCATCAGCGTCTGGCCAATGAGCTGGACAAGCTTCAGGTGGAAGAGCTGAGTGGTGAGTCTTTGCACCCCGAAATACAATGGGGAGAAACAGGTGTTTTCCCTGACGTCGGTCGCTACCTGGAAGGCGAGCCTGAGAATATGATCGACTTTGTATTCCCCCCTGATCCTCCTGGTAAAATCATAGATCTGACCGCTAACGTGGGCTACGCCCACACTGTTCCCACTGAAGACATCATCACTCGTGGCGCCGCTATAGTTGCAGCTATTCAAAAACTTCAGCTCCACGGCTTTTCGGTGGGCCTGACTGCCACCTGTGCTTCATTGGCTGAAAGCAAAAACTTTATTGTTGAATATCACGTACCGCTTGTAAGGCCGGGTGAGTACCTTGATATGGACGCTGCTGCATTCGCACTTGTTCACCCCTCTTTTCAGCGCCGGCTTATTTTTGCAACTAAGGAAGCAGAGCCAGCGGCTATTCGAAAGGATATAAGGGCTTATCGAGATGGTGGATACGGCCACTCTATCAACGCAACTCACCCAACGCAGACCGAAAGCGCTCATGTGATGATTGCCAAAAGCGATGCCCTTAAAGGCGGCATCCAGTCAGCGCAGGGAATACTTAACAAAGTTGCCGCCGCTGCTATTGCGCGGATGCCCGACTAAACACAGCTACAGCTTGGCCCAGCACCAGAGTGCATTATGGTATTGCTTTTTTTGATGAAATGTGGTACATTAATAATATTATGACCTCACCGAATAAACCTCAATTCTCTGGAAGCCTATTTGACGCTGAAGCACCCGCCGCCGAACAGACTGCCACCGGTCCAAAAGTTGATTTAGATGACGCGCAGCGCGCCATCGAAGAATTTGCTGCCAGCCATGGCGATCTCGGCATAGACACTAGTACAGCTCATGAAGACGGCATAATTAAGCCTGCTGCCGAAGCTCCTGCAGATAAACCTGTTGCTGATGCTCACCAGGGCAGCCTTGACTTGCTTGAGGCGGCTTCGGCCACCAACTTTACTCCCGCTGAACAAACTACCCGTCCAAAAGTCGAAAGCACCGAACCCGACAATGTCGCTCGTATCCCTGGAGGCAAAAAGCGTATGCCTCCGGCAAGCAGCGCTAAGCATGATGAGTCCGAAAAGCCTGCTGGCAGTAGCCGTGAAGATGCTCCATGGCAAGCATCCGGTGACCTTAGCGAAGCCCTCGCTGCCGAAGCTGCAGCTAATGAACAAGAGCCCGCGCCGGAAAGTGAAACTACTTCTCCTGTTCCAGAATTTCTTGATCGTGCTTTTGATCGTGAAGATGCCTCATCCGAACAGGGCGAACAGGGTTCTCACGGTGGTAAAATGCGCCGTTTAGGTAATGCTGCCCTTAGGCTTGCTAAAAGCGCTGCCCGCCGCCAGTACCCTGACATTAAAGCTGCCCGCGAGCGTGCTGCCGAAGCCCACAGGAGCGCCCAAAGCTCTGAAGTGACCGATACTCCCGATTCATCAGAGTCTGCTGCCAAGCCAGAGCTACTTATGGCCCCTAACGGTGTCTACCAATACAGTGATGAAGACGAACCTCGCGAAGGCACTAATTATCGTCGGCAGCCACTGCCCAAGGCACCTCGCAAGAAAGTTCCCCTTAAAAACCGCATAAGAAACCTTGATAATTGGCTGCGTGGCCCAGAAAATGATGCCAAGCCTAACGACGACCAGCCGATTAGCGACGCTGAGCTTGAAGCCATGGCAATGAACGACGACTATGAGGCCACCAGCGGCGACCTTGAGGAAGAACTTAAAGCAGCTGCCAGAGCTGAGAGCACACCAGATGTTGACACCGACGCCGAAGCTGCCCCTAAGACTAAGAAGTCACTGCTTGAGCGGGCTACCGACCTTAAGAATAGCGTTTCGCTTACTGGTAATAAGCTGATCATTGCGATGATCCCCGGAGCACCAGCTAAAGAATTCTTGACAGACGAACGTACCGTTAATGGCAAGACCGAACGTCGGCTTAACCGCAGTGGTTATGTTGCTGCAGCCGCAGCAGCTGGTGTAGTAGCACTCCTGAGTTACAAAGGTATTAATATGATTTCTCATATAGGTGATGCTACAGCTCAGAGCGGAAACGGTTTCCCGAATCCAAATGACACCCACCGCGGCACCACTGGCAGTGTCTTACCTCATGATACTCATCCAGGCCAAACTCCGCCCACTGACCAGCCTACTAACGGCGGCAACAAGCCTAACCACTGGCCTACCGACAAGCCGGTTACCACTCACCCCGGTGAGGAAGTTCCTCCTCGTCACTGGCCAGGCCAGGAGCATATGCCTCAGGTGGTTGATGACGTTCACAACCCGGCTTCAGCCCACCAGGAACTGCATAGTGCCAAGGGTATGTGGGGTCAGTCCGCTGACTACCTAAAGGCTAACGGCTATCCTGCCAGCCCGCACAACATGGCCTTGGTTGCCAATGGTGCCCGTGAGATGGCAGGCATGAGCAACTACGATGCTTCACACATGCGCTTTGGCACTGAGTTCCACTTCCCAGCTATCAAAGACCTTACCGGTCTGAAGCGATAACAAGCTCAGTAACCTAGTTACGTAATTTTAGTACGACCTCTAGCCCTCAGCGACTAGAGGTCGTATACTTTTAGCTATGCGCAAACTTATAAAAAAATTTATCCCTCATGAACTATTCCGGCGAATTGAACCGCTGGGCCATTGGGGCGAGGCCATCCTGTTAAATACAATTAACGGCTTTCCTGCACATGGCATGAAGGTGATTGGGGTGACCGGTACAAACGGAAAAACTACCACGGCCTTTTTAATCCACCGTCTGCTTCACGAGGCTGGCTATAAGGTTGGCCTGATGAGCACTGTTGCCTACGGGGTGGGGGATGATATTAAACCGCAAATGACACATATGACTACTTCTTCGGTACCGGTTATGATGCAGCGTTTCAAGGCTATGCGTGCACAAGGAGTTGAGTGGCTGGTGCTGGAAACCACCAGCCATGCCTT
>JGI24741J21665_1000102_pt1 | contig 22417 bp, 19 predicted proteins | sample KBSCornC7_FD_21665 | JGI IMG/M metagenome (IMG submission 21665) | reverse complement strand
TCTGTCGCGAACCCATCGCGGGGAGACGGGCCAGGGCGAAAGTTCCGAATGGGAAAGCCGGCACAAGGACTTCCACCTTGCTCTCATCGGCGGGTGCGGCAGCCGGTGGATCAAGCGGATCAGCGGCCAGTTGTTCGACGCCGCGGAACGCTATCGCCTTCTTGCGCTGGAGCAGGTCCTGGAGCGCAATGAGCTGCAGGAACATCGCGATCTGGTCGATGCATGCATCAATCGCGACGCCGATCGCGCTATCACCCTGCTCCAGCATCACTACGCCCAGACCTTCGAAGCGATTACGAACAAGCCCTAAGTCGCGGATCAGACCGAAAGCAAAGGCGCCGGCAAACCGATCGCGCCCAATGATAGCGCGACGGGCCGCGCCAGAAATCAACGCGTCAGCCTGATCCTTACTCGGAAAGACTGACATAGACGGATCAGGATCCATCCTGACTGCGATGGTCGGTCTTGCCGGTGCCGCAGTCGGGGTTTCGGGTCGTTCATGACATTCTGGCTGACGGTTCGCGCGCAACTCTCACAAAAGATAAGGTCGGAAGCCCGCAGCCGGCGCGAGGAAATTTATACCGACTTCATCAAGGAAGCGATGCGCCTGTTCGGGCACGAGCGGGAGGATGTCTCTGACCTCTCGTCACGCTTTATGTGGCAGTAAGCTCTGGAGGTTGAAGCTTCGGATCGATGGGCTTGATGCCCAGGGACGGTTCAGGAAGGCGCCGCTTCGCTTTCTTCGCCCAATCTGATTTCTTTCCATTCTGTTGATCATGACCGGAGAGCACGGCAACGTCTGTCGTAACTGGGGCACCGACCAGCACCTTGAACTGCAGGCTGTCCAGGAGCTTGAGCAGAGGCTTGCTGTTCTTCCTGATCTTCTTTGGAATTTTATATTCGGCTATGCGTTTGTGGAGTTTTGCAGCCCTTTTGCCCTGATACGTCTCCTTGCACCCCGATAAAACAGTGCTGGCGATGCTGGCCTTGGACGGAAGTCTGAAAGACACGGACAAGTCCGGCGTGCCAAAGGTGCTGGAATTACTTGCCCTTACTTGGCTCGGCATCATGCGAAAAACGGCCGTCAGGTTGATCGCGCTGGTTTGCGTCTGCGAAAAACTCGATCCTATTTCCCTGGAATCTCGCTGGCGATCATTTCATTCTTCGCGCGGTCGATCGACCAGAGGCGGCCGGCGCGCACCGGATCCCAATCGATCGCCTGGCCCGGCGTCGCGATCGCGACGGTGCGGCGCAGTTCCAGCACCGAACCCGCTTCGGGCAAGGCGAGTTCGTACATTTCCGCCCGGTCATGCCCGGTCACATAAAGCCTGCCATCCTTGCTCCAGCTTGCGCCCGAACAGCTATAAGGGGCGAAACGGGCCAGGACCTCTACCGGAAAGGTCCATGCTGCTTCCTGACGGAAGGTGTCGTCCATGCGAACCAGCAAAGTGTAGCGCGTGTCGCGTCCCGGCTCTCCGCCCTTGCCTGCATAATTGGCGAATACCGCCCACCATTTGCCTTTATGCCGATCAAGCACCGTCAGCGACCCCGGGCCGAAACCCAGGCTTACGGTTCGCAGATGACGGAGTGTCGCCGTGTCGAAAAATTCGACCGCGCTGGTCTGCGGCACGGCGGGATAGTTGGATGCGGCGCATACCAGTTCCCGCCCGGCCACGGTACAACTGTTCATATGGGGAAACAGTCGCCGATCCCCCTGCCATTGCGCAACACGCTTGCCGGTATCGATGCGATATTTGCCGATCCGGTCATTATCGATGGCATAGACGAATCTGCCGTCCGACGCGGCGCCCTGATTGGCTTCGGGGGCGGAAAGGCGCAGGCTCACCCGCTCGGCAGGCGGCGAAGATGCCTCCTGCGCGAGGGCGGGGACCGACAGGCCTAAGCCGGCAAGCAGGAGCCATTTCATATATTGCCCTCCATGGGGAAATGACTGCTGCCGTAGGCAGCCAGTTTTACCAGTTGCAAGCGACATTCAGCATCAGCCCACGGGCCTGATCGGTCGCATGCNCAATGCCCGAANGGTCATTGCGCAACAGCGCATTGCTGGCAAGACGGTCGGAATCCGTCAGGCGCAGCGCGACGCTGAGCGGGGTGCGATCNAGNCCGGCAATTTCGTACCGCAGCTCCCCCATGACATGCATCGGCCCCCGCAATTCCGTNGCTTCATGCCACAGGGCGGGCCGGCTGCTTCTTGTGCCGCTCAGCGTCGCGCTCCAGGGGCCGCTGTTCCAGCCAGCCTGGACCGTCATGCTTTGTTCGGTGGCGGAACCGTTTCGGTCCGCTTCAGTTGCGTCGCGCCATAGCGCATCGACCAGTGCCATTTTGAGGAGAGGCGATGACTGATACTGACGGCGGCGCCCAGAAGGCGGGCGGAGCCGCCGTCCACCGGCATATATCCACGGTCGGTAAAGAGCAGCCGATCGTCGAGGCGCCCCTGAAAAGCCGTTACCTTCACGCCCAGATCCGCTGCGGGCAGCCAATCCGCGTCGAAGCGCAGGCGGCGGTGCCGTTCGGGCCTGAAATTCCGCGACCATGTCCTGAAATCCTCCCGGGTCAGTCCCATTGGCCCGGTCCGGCCGGTTTCGCCATAGCCGGTCAATGTTTCCCGATAGTCGATCATCAGGTCAAGATCCGCTCCCGGCCTCCAGCCTATGGCGACCCGCGGCATGAACCAGTCGCGCGTGCGAAGGCGTTCATTGCTGCCGAGCGAAGTGACATTTGCGCCGCGATTGCTGAGCTTCATCCCCTGGAAACCCGCCCTGAGAGTCAGCCGCTCCGCCAGCGGAATGCGGTCTTCAAAGGTCATCAATACCATGCGGCTTTGCGATAGGGCAGCGGACGAAACGGCTTGATCGCTACCGCCCCATCTGCCTCCAACGAACCGCTGCTTCTGCCGCCGGACGACTATCGCGATTTCATGGGTGCGATCGTTGACAGCAACCCGCGCCAGCCGCGGCAATCTTGAATGCCTGCTCATATTGGTTGCAGGCGGCAAAATCTGACGCGCGAGGCCGGGCTTGAGGAAAAAGGCTCCGTTCATGTCGGCGGTCTGCGCCTCAGCGGCCCCTCCAGACAGCAGGAGCGACGCCGCGAACCCGCAATATAGGGTGCGCATCAGCGGCCTCCCAGTCGCGGGAGTTCGCCGCGCTCCGCAAAATGGATGAGTTCATGCGCTCCGTACCTCTTCGGGGCATAATCGATCACATAACCAAAATGATCGGATAGCGGTTCGCCTGTCACTTCGTTGCCGAAGGGCACTTGCGCCCGCCGAACGGGCAGGGCGGTGCCGCTCGCGTCGCGGCCGAACAGCCAGTCCTTGCCGTGGCGGGCGGCGTGTAACAGGTCCCGCCGCATAGTGGCTTCAGCCAGCTGGCCGTGCGCGAGCGCCTGGCTTGCACCGCCCAGGGCAGGCGTGATGAAGGATAAGCCGGATCGCGCGAAGGTGGTAAAGAAACTGGCCTGGCGTTGCTGGTCGCTGCCGATATTCATGTCCCCACCCAGGATCATGGCCTGTCCCTGCGGGATATGCCGGGCAACGAAAGCTGCCATCAGATCGACCTGACGGGCAAAGGCCTGTTGCGATCGCGCAACAGGCACCATCGCCGCCGAACGGGCGTTCAGATGGGCATTGACGACGCTGACTCGCCCGACGCCGGGAATGTTCAGATGGACGATCAACACGCCCTTATTGGCAAGGCAGTCAAAACCGGCACAGGCAAAGTCCGGAAAGGCCATGCGCTCAATCCCGAGGACAGGATAATCCGAAAGGATCATGAGGCCGCTGTTCAGAGACTTGCCCATATTTTCGCCCCGGTCCCAGCGGGCGGCCTTGATATAGCGCCTGTCGATACCGTCCATGGCCATCGTCGTGCGCAGGGCTGAATCGGGACCCATTACGGCATGCCGGTAACCGGCCACGGCAGCCACTTCCGCAGCCTTGGAGGAGAAAACCTCCTGCATCAGGACGATGTGCGGCTGGCGTCGATCACGGCGCATCATTGCCAATCGCTCGCCAATCCGATCCAGGGCGTCATTCCGGTCGAGCGCGATCGGCCAGGGCAGTCCCTTGATATTATATGTCATGACCGACAGCACATTGTCTGGTCTCTCGACCCTGACAGTGTCTGCCGCGACTGCCTGATCCCTGAGCCCTGTTTCGCCTATGCCGATAGGCGACAGCGCGCCTATAAAGGCGAACAGGATTGTGAAAGATGTTTTGAACATGGCGCCCCCCAAGTTTGAAGGGCAGCTACCCAAACATTGGGTCGTGGCGATTTCGTTCTTATGGCAGTATAATGAATATTCATCTTTCTACATGGGTAGTCCCGGCGATGCGGAGCATGCCTGTTTGAGCGGCCGGATCAGCGCCAGAAGCGTTTCAGGTCGATCAAGTCTTCCCATGCCTTGCTGGCGTGCCGGATCAGAGCGTGGCGATCGGCATGGATATGCTGAGTGCTGGACTTGTCGATGCCCAGCTTGTCGATGATCTCGTCAGCGGTTGCGAGGTCGTTGAGGGCGCCGAGATCGTCCTGCAGTTTTTCCATGGTCTTCAGGAATTTCCCGTGACGTCTTTGCTGTTTGGGCGTGTCGAACAGATGGGCGAAAAATTCCGAAGCGTAGCGGAGCTTCTTCGCATCCTTGCGCACCTCGTGCCGCTCACTGTCCGATCCACGGGCGAGATGGCGACCGTCCTTCTTGATGCGTCGCCGCAACCGGCCAAGCCGGTCGTCCGCAAAACCGATGGCGGGTCTGCCCGCCAGTTCATGGTTGGTGAACCAGTCGTCGTCACCCAGCCATTCGATCAGATCCATCATCAAGGCGCGGCTTTCGGCGGCATGCAGTCGCCGCTCCACCTTCTCATAGGCGGCTTGCCGTGCCTCCTCGATCCTGCTCAACGCTGCTGGCGGTAAAGGTTTCTCCTTGAGGACGTCGAGATTGCGCGCATCCCCCAGTACCGCCGAAAGGTCGCGCAGCCGGGTCTTGAAGCGCTCGGCCCTCTCGCGCTCCAGGACCGGCTTGAAGATCGTGAATGCCGAGCGCAGCCGCCGCAGCCCGACCCGCGCCTGATGCAGGGCGGCGGGATTGGGCGCTTCCAGAAACAGCGTCTCGTTCAGCCGATATTGCCGCAGACAGCCATGGACGATGGCCCTGAATGCATCAGCAACGCTGGCGTCTTTGGCGAGCGACAGCGCCTCCGCCTTGAACGCGGTGCGTGCCGGGCCGAGCAGATCATAGCCGCGTTCCGCCTTGCTCTGAACGCCCAGGCGAACGGGGACGATGGCGTCGATCTGCCGGGCGAGCCGAAACAGATCGGCGGGCTGTCCGGATTTGAGTTCCAGCTCCATTTCGTTGATCGCGCTTGTCCGCCCTGCAACCACAGCCGCGCCATGATCGAGAACCAGTTCGACGTCCGATCCGCCCGACCGCAAATGCCAAGTCCGCCGCTCATTCTGCACCTCGAAGATGACGCCCAGGCCGTTCACCTCCTTGCCGAGTGCATCGATCAGGGGCCTCAGTCCCTCGACCTTGGGCTGGTCGTCCTTGACAGGCATTTCCCATTCCGATCGTTCGAACAGGCCCGCAGCCTGACCTTCGCAGCCTTTGAGGGTCTGGGTCCTGCTCCGGCCCGCACGGCGGATGCGCAATGACATGGCTTGGGCGCGCAGCTTCTGATCGGGCGTGTCGAAATAGAGCGAGCGCTGTCTGACCACGGGTGCCGCCTTGCCCAGAAGGTCGCTCGCCTCCAGAAAGGGGATGGCGTCGGGTTCGAGTTGCAGTTTGAGTTCCGTCTCGACCGGCATTGCGGCACTCCCTTGATCCGATGCCCACCGGGCCGTTCGTGAGCGCTTCATGAGCCATTGCGCAACGGACGGGAGCATGAAAAATGCGCGGCTCGGCCCTGTCCGTCCGACAGAATCGAAGGACATATGCGCCTGGCTCGCGTTCGGTCTTTATGCGGGCCCGACCTGTCCGCTTCCCACTTATGAAAAGTGGTTAACATGGATTGGTTCGCCATTGAAGGCTGTCCGGTTCAAGATCACCGATGGCTGATGTTTATCGTGCTCTACCGGCTTCAATGCTGCGTGGCCGGCGCCAGCGCAGAATGAGGACCGGCAGGAATATCAGGCTCATCACCGTCGAGCTGATGAGTCCGCCGAGGATCACCACCGCCATCGGCCCCTGGATCTCGCGCCCGGCCTGTCCCGAATCGATGGCGAGCGGCGCAAGGCCCATCGCGGTAACGAGCGCGGTCATCAGGATCGGCGTGACGCGTTCCCGTGTTGCGCGCAGTACCGTGTCGATCGACCAGGCCGCGCCCTCTGCCTCGACCAGATGATCGGCATGGGACAGCAGCAATATGGCGTTGCGCGCGGCGATGCCGAACAGGGTGACGAAGCCGACCAGAGCGCCTAGCGACAGCGTGCCTCCAGTCAGCAGCACCGCGACGACCCCGCCGGCCAATGCGAATGGCGCGCTCGACAGGATCAGCGCGGTCGGCCGCGCTCCGCCAAAGGCCAGCGCCAGCAGAGCGACCATGGCAATGGCGGCAAAGCCGACATTCATCCATATCTGACGTGACGCCGCCGCCTGACCCTCCGCAGCGCCGGCATAATCGACATAGACACCGGCCGGCAGCTTAATCTGGCTCGCAATGCGGGCGCGGACGTCGCGGACGAAGCCGCTGATGTCCGATCGGCTAGGGTTGACGGTGACGACCTGCCGCCGCTGGCCGCCTTCATGCACGATGCTGGAACGGCCTTCCTCCTCGCGGATGGTGGCGATGGCGCCAAGAGGCGTCCCGGTGCCATCAGCGGCGCGAACCAGCGTATCGCCGATGCTTTCCGGGTCTTGCCTCAACGCGGGCGGCAGCGCGAGCGCGATGTCCATGGTGCGGTTGGCGTCGCTGGTCTGCGCGACCACATGGCCCTGAAACGCGATCTCGATCGCATCATAAGCGTCGGTCGCGGCGATGCCGCGCAGCGCCATGCGGTCATGGTCGAGCCGGATGCGCAGCACCGGCGTTCCGGCGGGCGCCTTTACCTGAACATCGGCGGCTCCAGGAACCTGGCCGACAAGATGCGCGATCTGTGTGGCGATCCGGTCGAGCGTGTCCAGGTCGGCGCCATAGACGCTGATGGCGACTGCGGCCGTTTCGCCCGACAGGCTTTCGCCGATCCGGTCGCCAAGGAAGGTCAGCACTTCGGTCTGGAGGCCGGGATAGCGGGCCAGCACGGTGCGGATTCCCGATTGCGCGGCTTCCTCCCCCACGCCGTTAACCGCTTTCAGCTTCACGTGGATCTCGCTGTGATTGGGAAGGAATACATCCTCGCCCGCTTCGGCGCGGCCGATCTGCTGTTCCACCGTGGCGACCTGCGGCAGCGCGAGCAGGTCGCGGGAGATGCGCGCGCCCGTCTGGCGCATCCAGTCCATCGACGCGCCGGTTGGGCCTATCACCTGCAACACATAATGGCGCTCGCGAAAGGCGGGAAGCAACTCATTGCCCAGCGAAAGGAACAGCAGGCCGCCGACAAGGCCGGTGACGGCGGCGGCGAACGCAATGGGACCGGGATGGGCGCAAAGCCTGCGTACCGCCCCCTCATGCGCCGACTTGATGCGGGCGATGAAGCGCGGTTCATCGGCATGGGACGCCTTGCCCAGCAGCAGGAAAGCGAGCGCGGGCGTGACGCTGACCGCGGTCACCAGCGAGGCGAGCACGGCCAGCGCGAAGGCCATCGCCAGCGGCCGGAAAAAGGCGCCGTGCAGGCCGGTCAGCATCAGGATGGGCGCCATGGTGAGCAGCAGCACATAGGTCGCATAGACCACTGGCGCGCGCACCTCGACCGAGGCGGCTTCCACCACGGCGGACCGTGGCATGTCTGGGGGAGCCAGGCGCAGGCGGCGGGCGATATTCTCTATGTCGACGATGGCATCGTCGATCACCACGCCGAGCGCCACGGCAAGACCGCCCAGCGTCATGGTGTTGATGCTCTGCCCGAAATGATTCAGCACCAGAATGGCTACCAGCAGCGAGAGCGGTATGGAGAGAAAGGCGATCAGCGCGACCCGCAGGCTGCGCATGAACGCAATCAACACGAACCCGATCAACAGCGCGCCGACCGCCAGGTCATGGCGGATGCCGGCCAGAGCCGTCTCGATGAAATTGGCCGGGCGGTGGAGCGAAGGGTAAAGCGTCACCCCTTCGGCGGTCAGCGCCGGGCGCATGTCCTCCAGCGCCCGTTCGACCGCCAGCGTGGTGTCGAGGGTGTTGGCGCCATATTGGCTTGACAAGGCAAGCAGCACGCCGGGCTGCCCCATGATGAGCGCGTCGCCAAATTGCGGCGCGGGCGCATCGACCACGTCGGCGACATCACCCAGCCGCACGGATCCGCCACTGATGGGCGTCAGCACCGATCGGGCAAGGCTGCGCGCCGTTACCGCGTCATTGTCGGGCTGGACCAGAATGCGTTGGTTGGGCGTGTCGGCAAAGCCGCCGCCACGAACGGCCGCGCCCGCCTGAATGGCACTGGACAGATCGTTGACAGAAAGGTTGCGCGCGACGAGATCGGCAGGTCGCACGCGGATTTCGATGCGCCGCTGCTCTCCGCCAAAGACATTGGCGCGCGCCACGCCCGCGACGTTCAACAGGCGTGGTCGCACGGTCCATTGCACCAGATCGCGCAGGGCCAGCGGACTGAGGCGCGTCGAGGTGAAGCCGATCTTGAGCAGGTCCATGGTGGAAGAGGTGAGCGGCGTCAGCTGCGGCGTGCCCACGCCCGCGGGCAAATGGGCGGCGGCATCGCCCAATGCTTCGGCCACCACCTGCCGGGCGCGATAGGGGTCTGAGCCTTCCTTGAAGGTGACGGTGATGACGGACAGCCCCTGAATCGACTCCGACCGCACTGATTTCACGCCGTTCGCGCCATTGACAACGGTTTCGAGCGGACGGGTGACCAGCGCTTCGACCTGCTCGGGCACATAGCCGGGAGCTTCGGTCTGGATCGTGGCCTGCGGCGGTACGAAGTCGGGGAAAACATCATAGGGCGCGCTGCGCAGCGACAGGCCGCCAATCAGCAGCAAAAGCATAGCGGCGGTCAGCACCGTCCAGGGATGGCGTACGCTCTGGCGGACGATCTGGGCGAGCATGGCTTCAGTCGGCCTCACCCACGGGTTCGCCGCCATGCTCGATCGAGAGCAGCACCGCAATCCCGTCGGCCGCCACCCGGTCGCCGGGCTTCAAACCGTCGCGCACGAACCAGCCGCCGGATTCTGCGCGGGCGTCGGTCAATTCGATGCGTCGATAACCGCCGACCGGCTCGGCGCGATAAGCCCACAGGCCTCCTTGATATCGCAATAGCGCCCCGCGCGGAACGATTACGCCGCTTTCGCGGCCGCTCGTCGCCGCCATGGTTGCTGGCAGCACCCGGCCCGCGCTCAATTCTCGTGCCAGCACTCCGCGCACGATCGCCAGCGACCCGACGCTTTGCAGATGCGGGTCGGCGGCGGCAGCGGGTCCAAGCAACGGCACCATGGTGTCATGGATCCGGATCTGTCCGCTGCCCGGCGCGGCCCCATCGGCGAAATCCACGCGGATAAGGCTCGCCTGTCCCGCAGCGGCTGCGTGGACCAGATTGCCCAACGCGGCCGGGGAAAGCCGCGCAAGACCTGGGCCATATTCCAGCCCCACGCGTTGCGTCGCGGCGGCAAGCCGCGCCTGATCCGCCACCGCCTGCGCGCGGGCCTGTTCCACCGACCGGGTCGAGGCGCTCTGATCGGCGGCGGCAAGCGCGCGCTGCCGCGCATAATCGGCCTGCGAGGCGGTAAGGGCGGCGCGGGCGCTGACGATTTCGCTCTGGATCGCGGACAAGGTGCCGATGTCGAGCGCGCGCGCGAAGCCAGGGCGCACCCCGATGGCCTGGGCGGGGGCGAGCGCCACGATATGGATGCCCGCGCGGGCCGCCTGCGCAGGAGTGATCGTGACCACGCCTTCAGGCGCTGCCGGTGCGGCGGCGGTTGGTGTCGCGTCATCCTTGTCCATTCCCGAAATCAGGGAGGGCGCGGCGATGAACAGCGCGGCGGCGAGCGCGGCGCCCGCCAGAGCGGAGCCAGCGGCGACGAACAGCGATTTCACGGGACAGTCTCCAGCGCGCCGGTTTTCATCATCAACTCAGGCCCTTCGAGAGGACGACGCAGCGCATCTTCCAGCGCGGCGTCGGCGGCATGAACGCGGGCGATCGCGGTCAGTTCGGCAAACTCGGCCTGCGGCACCCCGCCTTGGGCGGCCGCCCAGTCGATACGGTCGATCTGTCCCAGATGGAACTGGGCATCGGCTTGCGTGGCGAGGCGCCGGGCGACGGGCAGGTCTCTTTCCCGCACGCCCGCCAGCGCAATCCGGGCAAAGCGGCATTCGCTGATCGCAGAGTCAAGGGCTGCATCGGCGGCAGCGACCACGGCTTCCAGCCGCCGTCCAGCTTCGGCCCGCCTCGCCTGCGCGGCGGCGATGGCATGGCGGTTGAGGTCGAGCGGCGGCAGTGCGAGACCTACCGACAGCGGCAATTTGGTGAGACCCCGCTCCCAACTATAGCCGGGCGATATGGAAACCGCGGGATATTGCTTGGCTATCTCGCCGCGCAGATCGCTTTCCGCCTGATCGTAGGCGGCGAGCGCTTTGAGTACATCGGCCCGCGCCACGGTCGCTCCGATACGGTCCGTAATGTCTTGGGTCGGGTCCCGCGTGAGGTCCGTAAATCCGGCCCAATCAAAGGAAATAGGCGCTAAAACCTCAGCGCTGAGGCCGACCGCCGCCGCAAGCGCCTGTCGCGCCGCACCGGCGCGGCCGTGTGCATCATCCGCCGACGCTCTGGCGATGGCGACGTCGGCGCGCACCCGTTCCAGATCGGCGCGCGACGCTTCGCCTGCCTTCAGCCGTCTTTCCATCGCCGTCTGCTGCTGGCTGCGGAAGGCGAGCAGTTGCGCGGCCACGTCGATCTGGCGCGTGGCGATCAGCAGGTCGGCCAGTGCCCGCCGCGCCTGCATCCGTGCCGCCCAGACTGCATCCGCAAAGTCATAGCGGGCGATGGTCACGGCGATGGCAGCGCTGGTCATTCGAGCGTCGCGCCGCCCGCCGATGTCGAGCGGCACATCAATGGTACCACCCAGGAGCCAGGGTGAACGGGTCGCCGGGTCGTTCGCATATTCGCTGGTCAGCGTCAGCGTCGCGCCGGGAGCCTGACGCGCCGCAGCCTCCTGCGCCTGGGCGGAGCGTATCGCTGCCCGCGCGGCGGCGACGTCGGGATTGCCGGCCAGCACCGCCGCGAGCAGCGAAAGCCGGGTCCAATGCGCAGCCTCATAGGGTGAGGCAGGCGCAATCCGCGCCTGTTCGGCCTGAACGGCAAGGGCATCGACCGGCCCCCGTTGCCTCGCCCTCACCAGCGCCGCTGGATCGATAGGCATAGGCCGATAGGACTGACAGGCGCTCAGCGGAAGGGCAATCAGGGCCGGAAACAGGAAGGAGAGAGGCCTGCGGTTCATGGTTCAGGGCTTTAGGCTCGCGCTGGAGAGGCGCCTAATTGCAATATGGTAAGGTTAGGCGGCGCAGCTTGAGCGGCGCCCGGTGATGGCGCAGCGGCGCACGACCTTTCCGGCAAGATCATGAACCTCCAGGCGCCAGTGTCGCTTGCCCATGCGCTCCAGCGTCATGAAGCCGAAATGGCCGGCCCAGCTGTCGAACCGCTGGACCTTCGCGCCCGGTGCGGGTTCCTGACCAATGGCCTTGGCTGCAGGCACCTGCGTCACATCCTCCTGCGTCCCTGCCATGCCGGAAATGAGCTGGCCGGGATGGTCGGGGCCGAAGTCCACCAGCTGCCATTCATGGACATGGCCCGCGATCAGCATATCGACGCCGGGCAGGTTCAAGGCAGGGTCGATGCTGCCGAAGGTCGAGCGCACCGCGTCATAGCCGGGCTTGATCCCCTTCCTGGACGAAGCGGTGAGGCCGAGCAGCGGATAGTGATCGGCGGCGAAGGTGAAGCCGTGGCCCTTCGTCATCGCCATCACCGCCTGCTGCGTCCGACGTATCTGGTCGAAGCGCGGATCGTCCGGCGTAATCGCATCCTCGCCCATGATGGAGAGATCCATGGCGATGATCTGCGCACCGCCGCCCAGAGATACGGCGAAGGGCGGGCTTTCGTTGCCTCGGATGTCGTCGGCTGCTTCGTTGCAGTCTTGCCCGGCGACGAAGGGCTGCGTGGCGAGGAGCCGCCACCAGCCCTGTCCTGCGCGCAGACAGCTTTCATGATTGCCGCGCACCATCAGCCAGGGCGCAGCCGCCAGCAGGGGTGCGGCGGGGGTGAAGAAGTCGGTATCCCACGCGTCCCAGCCATAGCCCCACGGTGTTCCCGCGCAGCCCGGATGACCGGCACAGGGATTTTCGCGGTAAAGATAGTCGCCGACATGGAGGACGAGCTCGGGCTTCCATGCCGCTGCCTGTTGCGCAATCCGGGCAAAGGGCCATGCGGCTGGATCGTTGCATGGCTGATAGGCATTGTCCGACGCCTTGAGACGGCAGCCAGTGTCTCCGATCACGACGATCCGGCGGATGGACGGATGCGGCACAGGTAGGGTGGATCTGCCGATATGGATGCTTCGCGCACCCGATGGGATCGGCGCTTCGCAGACGCGCACCGGAAAATGCGAGGGCTTGCTGTTATCGATGCTCGATTTGGTGGGACGCAGCGACAGGTCAGCGGGCTGTGCACGAACGCTCATGACCATGCCGCGTCCATCGACCCTCGCCACCGGGCAGGCGTCCGTGGCGGCCATCACCGCGCGGGCGATCGGCCCATTGCCTGTCATCACGACATAGGCCGAAAGCGGCGACGGCTGATCCGCCGCCGCCGCCCCGGTCATGCTTGCTGAGACAAGACCGGCGGCGAGCATCCATTTCATCATAGCGCCGGTCCTGCTCCGATTCAGAAGGTGATCGTGATGTCGCCCGTGACCGACCGGCCCGGCTGATAGAAGAGCTGGTCGACCTGTGTCGTCTTGCCCGCATTGATGTTGGTGAGGCTGGTGGAGTTGAAGAGGTCGTTCACCTCGATGCCCACGCGTACCGGTCCGAAATCATAACGTGCCGACAGGATCGCATTGTTATAGCCACCGATGCGGTAGCGCGGATCGCCGTCACCAGTGGCCGATTGCGGGCCGGTATATTTGTCGATCAGCGAGAAGCGGATCGGTCCGCTCTTGAACAGTAGGCCGCCGGCCGCCGTCCATGTTGGCGCATTGGCGAGCTGGAGGTGTGCGGTGCCGGCGTTATCGGTCTTGGCATAGTTGCGCGAAGCATTGGCGAAGATGGCAAAGCCGTTGTCGAACGCGTAGGTCAACTGACCCTCCACGCCTTTATATACAGCACTGCCCGCGTTGATGAAGACTGTGCCTTCGCTGGCGGGGGCTGAGGGATCGGTGACGATCTTGTTGCTGAAGTCGATATAGTAGACGTCGCCATCCAGGCTGAGATGGGCGCCATGATAGACGAAACCAGCCTGATAATTGGTCGACTTTTGCGGCGTCGCGCTCGAAAACCGCGGATTGGCGACATAGAGGACGCTCAATGGGGGAGCGAGGAAGCCCTTGGCGAACTGGCCATAGACCGCCCACTGGTCAGTGACCGCATAATTGGCGGTCAGGAATGGCAGGTCCGCCTGATAATCATGGCTGATATTCTGGGCGTAGCGGGTGGTCTGGTTATAGTTTGCATCGATTTCACGCTCGAAGTCGACATGCTTGAAGCCGGGCGTGATCGTCAGGCCGGGCAACGGGCGCAGTTCCACTTCCGTGAAAAGCTCATAATGACTGGTGTGGCTGTCCTGATCGAACTTGATGTTTGCAGGCGTGGCCGCGCCGGTGACCGGATTTTTCACCGCCTTCTCGACATAGTTGGGTGCCAGAGTGACGAGGTTCACGTCGCGCTGCTGGCGATAGGTGTTCACCCATTCGATCCACAGGCCGCCGGTGATCGTGGCGAAATCGGTAAGCTTGATCTTCGCCTTGGCGATATCGCCATAGACGCGATACTTGTTGGTCTTCGTATAGCCCGGAACGCCGGATACAGAGGCGCCGCCCGGCGTCAGCTTGACCGTGTTGGCGGCCGCGATCTGCGCGGGGGTCGCCGTGGCGAACAGCGTCACGTCATTACCGCTCAGCGTATCATTGTCATAGCTGTAGGTATAGGCGCGATTCTCGAAGGTCGATCCGGGCGCGATATTCGCTTCCAACGTTGCGATCTCGAAATCGGTCGTCTTGTGGGTGTGGTTGTAGCCATAATAGGTCTGGCTGTTGGGATCGTTGTTCAGGCTGAAATTCTTGCCATAGAGCGCGATCTGGCTGCGCGTCGCGCCATCCTTGTCCGGCTGGTTGAAGCGGTTTTCGTTGTAGGTGCCAAGTAGCGTCAGCTTCACGTCGGGGCTGATCGGGATCATCACCTTGCCGAATATGTTGTTCGACCTGAACGGGCTGAATGTGCGCGCGCCGTCTGATTCGACATGCTGTCCCGACAGCATGATTTCGGTACCGCCCAGCCTGTCGATCGCGCCGCTCTGAAGCACGGCGCGGGCCAGCCAGGTGTTCCAGGTGCCATAGCTCCCCTTCAACTCAGCGCTCGCATCTTCACGTGTGGCGCGGGAAAAGAGGTTCATGCTGCCGCCAAAGGTCGCGATGCCCAGGTTCGAGGCGTTGCCCGGTCCGCGATCCACAACCAGCGTTTCGATCGTGTTGGACGGGAAGAAAGTGTTGCTGTGGTGCGAAGGATCGTTGGTGTCGCCGAATGGAACGCCGTCATAGGTGACATTATATTCGCCGTCCTGGAAGCCGCGGATCTGCGCCTTGGATTCCGACAGGCCAGCACCGTTGACGCCGCCGAAATTGGAGACGCTGGGTGAAATCAGGGCGATCTGGTTGAAGTCGGCGGTGGCCGGCAGCGAATCCTCGATGAAGGAGCGCGAGATGATCGCTTGCGGCTGGGTTGTCTGGAGCGAGGCGGTGGCGGGCGCGATCTCATTGACCCTGGTCGCGGTCACCAGAATGTTGGAGCCTTCAGCAATGCCTTGATCCGCGGCGCCGGCTTCGGCGGCGGAAGCCTCGGCCGCCAGAGCGGCCTGACCGGCAATCAATGAAGCAGTCGCAATGGTGCCAAGCAGCAGTGCCCGGCGAAACGTGGTCATGGTCATGAAATTCGTCCCCTTTCAGCCATTTTGGCGTCGCGGGATCGGCTAGGGAGACGTCATGACGGATCGGTGACGCTTTGATAACAGTTTAAAGTGTGGGAAAATGTAAGCTTTGCAGCACCGCCACCGGGGCTCTACATCTGCGATGCCGATCGGGCAGGGAGTGTGTAGCGTTGCAGATCCTGGTGGTGGAAGATGATCCCGACCTGCGCCTGTTCATCGAAAACGGCCTGCGGCGTGCCGGGCATGTGCCGCATGGCGTGGCGAGCGCCGAGCATGCCGCCGAGGATCTGGGGAAGCAATCCTTCGATGCCGTGATCCTCGACCGGATGCTGCCGGGCATGACGGGACTGGATCTGCTGCGCCAATGGCGCAAACAGGGCAATCATGTGCCGGTTCTGCTGCTGACCGCGCTTGATGGCATTGACGACCGGGTCGAGGGGCTGGACGCCGGTGCCGACGATCATGTCGGCAAGCCTTTCGCTTTGAACGAATTGCTCTCCAGGCTCCAGGCGATCACCCGCCGCGCCCATGCCTCAGGACCGGATTCGCGAATTGAGGAGGGCGAGTTGGTGCTGGACCTTCTGCGCCGCGAACTGCGCTACAAGGGGCGGCAGGTTGCGCTCCAACCGCGCGAGATGCGGCTGCTGGAGGAGCTGATGCGCCATTCGGGCGCATCGGTGACGCGTGCGATGCTGCTGGAACGGGTCTGGGGGTTCACCTTCAACCCGCAGACCAGCATCGTTGAAACCCACATCAGCCGATTGCGCTCCAAGCTCGGTGACAGCGGAGTGCCTGCCAGCATCGAAGCCGTACGTGGCATCGGATACCGGCTTGTCATCCATGGCTAGGTTACTGCGCAGCGCTGCCTATCGCATCGCACTGGTCTATGCCCTCGGCTTTGCCGTGGCGACGGCGTTGCTCGGGCTTGCGGTCGTCCTCTTTGCCCATGCGGCCTTCATGCATCAGTTGGAGGCGCAGATTGTCGAGGATAGCGGCGCGCTCGTCGCCGAATATCGGCTGGAAGGGCATGAGGGCCTGAACTTCGCCATTGGCGAGCGTGAGGCGGGCAATACGACCAACGAACTGCTCTATGCCGTGTTTGCGCTGGACGGGCGGCGCATAGCCGGCGGGCTGCATGCCCGCCGGCCGCCCAATGGATGGAGCGACCTTGATTTTCACGACACACTCGAAGGACCCGATGTCGCCCGCGCCTGGGCCGTCGACCTTGATGATGGCTCACGCCTGGTCGTCGGCGCGGACCGTTCCGTGGTCGGGCGCGTCGATCGGACATTGGGCGGCATCTTCCTGGCCGCCTTCGCCATAGTCCTGCTGCTCAGCCTCACCGGCGCGCTGCTGCTGGGCGCTTATCTGCGCCGCCGCCTAGCTGGCATCAGCGGGGCGGCCGACCGAATCATGNCAGGCGACATCAATCGCCGCGTGCCCGAAAGCGGAACAGGCGACGAATTCGACGCCCTGGCTCGTTCGCTCAACCAGATGCTGGAGCGCATCACGGCACTGTTGGAAAATCTGCGTCAGTTGTCGGGCGATATCGCCCATGATCTGCGCACCCCGCTGGCCCGGCTGCGCGGCCATCTGGAGGAAAGTCTGGAATGTGGAGGCGATGCCGCCGAGCAGCGGGAACGGCTTTCGTCCGCGCTGGAGCAAGCCGACCGGCTTTTGGCTCTGTTCGCGGCGATATTGCGCATCAGCGAAATAGAAGGCGGCCGACGCAAGGCGAGCTTTCAAATCATCGATCTGGCTGAGATCGCGCGCGACATTGGCGACAGCTATGTCCCGGCGGTCGAGGAAGGCGGTCGGACCCTCCGCGCCGAAGTCCCGGCCGGGGCCTTGGTGCAGGGAGACCCGGAACTGCTCGCCCAGGCGATCGTGAACCTGCTGGACAATGCGCAGCTTCATACGCCTTGCGGCACGGCGATCCGATTGTGTCTCGAAACCTTCGACGACAGNGTGCGCCTCACGATATCCGATAACGGACCGGGCGTGCCGGTAGAGGCGCATCAGGCCATTTTCCGACGTTTCATGCGGCTGGACCGCGGCAGGACTGTCGCTGGTCATGGACTGGGCCTCAATCTGGTCGCGGCGATCGTGGCGATGCATGAGGGTCAGCTTGAGGTCGAAGACAATGCCCCTGGCCTAAGGATCGGCTTCATATTGCCTCAAGCGCCGCATGCAGTTGCGGCAACGGAGGGGCCACAGCCCGGGCGAGGCTCTGTCACGAAGATTGCGCGCTAGAGCGGTTTCCACACGAACTGAATCGGTGGGGATTCCCTTTCCAGTGCCGATGTGATTCACGCTTTCGGCTGGTTGGAGGAGGGCAGCATGGATGGGGCGAACGCTTTTACAGGACCTTCGGGACAGGGTCATCGCGGCGATTGATGGTGGGTTGAGTTGTCGCGCGGCGGCCGATCGTTTTGGTGTCAGCGCGTCGAGCGCGATCCGCTGGCGGCAATTTGCACTTCAGCATGGCCAAGCCGTCGCCAAGCCGCGCGGTGGAGACCGGCATTCCGGCAGGATCGAGGCGCATGGCGGCTTCATCCGGGCGTTGGTTGCCGAGCATGGCGACATGACCTTGGTTGAGATCCAGGCGCGGCTCGTCGAGCGGGGTGTGTCGGTCGGGATCGGCACGCTGCATCGCTTCTTCGTGCGCCACGCAATCACGCGGAAAAAAGACCGGGCACGCGATCGAGCAAGACCGCCCCAACGTCCTGAAGCAACGCCGGCACTGGTTCGATGACCAACTCGATCTGGACCCGGAGCGCCTGGTGTTCATCGACGAAACATGGACCGCCACCAACATGACCCGCAGCCACGGCCGCTGCCCAAAAGGCGAGCGGCTGCGGATGGGCTTCCCGCACGGCCACCGCAAGACCACCACCCTGGTCGCCGGCCCGCGCATGACCGGCATGGTCGCGCCCATGGTACTGGACGGTCCGATCAACGGCGACTGGTTCGAAGCCTACGTCGCCCAGGTCCTCGTCCCGGAACTGCGGCCCGGCGACGTCGTCATCATGGACAACCTGTCGAGCCACAAGCGCGCATCGGTGCAGATGCTCATCGAGGCCGCAGGCGCAACCTTGCGTTTCCTCCCGCCCTACAGCCCCGACTTCAACCCCATCGAGAAAGCCTTCTCCCGCCTCAAAGCCATGCTACGCAAAGCCGGCGAGCGAACCGGCTCTGGCCTGTGGGACCTCATCGGCAGGCTCGTCGACATCTCCAAACCTGCCGAATGAACTACTTCCGTTCATGCGGATACGAACCAGAATGAATGGAAACCGCTCTAAAACGGGTGAAGGGGCGACGTGTCGGATCGAATGCATCTGCGCACGCCATGCAAAGGGAGCGACATCGGCACGGGTCGACAAAGTCGATATGCACCGGTCCCGCAGTATATTGTTCCCTCAAATGACCAACGACCAGGCGACGGGCAGGAATACAGATGTCAAGACCGGTCCGGCAATTGCGCCAAAGATGCCGGTGTGGGTTACCAGCACGGCTGTTAGCGCTTCAATTCCGGCCCCCGCAGTTCCATCAGCGACCTGTTTGCGAGTAGGAGGTGTCGCAAGGAATTTGCAACTAGATAGGCTTGTTCCTGCTGCTGGTCCAGGCCGCGCCCAAAAGTTCGTTGCTGGGCAGGCTGTTATCCAGAACCTTGCGGGCAGTTTCTACACCCGCGATCGGCAGGCTTGCCGGGTCAAGCAAGCCGATCTGCACGAGTACGGATGCTTGATCCCAGTAGATGTGCTCATGCGCGACTTTGCCATCCCTGAAGTTCACGATAGCGACCATGGCAATTTCGACGGGCTTGCCGGTCGGTGCAATGCCCGGCAACATCCAGTCGATCTGTGAGCTGTGCGTGAAGCTGAAAATCATCTCGTCGACGATCTGGCTTGCGCCCACCGTCCTGCTGACGAGGGTCAATTTCGTNTCGTCAGGATTGCCGCCAATGAAATGATATCGATAAAAGCGCTTCAGTGCATCGTGCCCCACGCCCCCTGCNAGNGTGGGTATGTGGTTGACATAGGGTTCGGCAACCATCGTCGCCATCGTTGCGTCGACATCACGCGTATCGAACTCGTAGCTGCAATGTTCCTCCCAGAGCGCAATCATTTCTTCAGTGGTCATAAACCTGCATCCTGCAAAAGATCGCCATCAAGAGTTCGAAAGAGCGACGACCTCGTCAACGGCCAAATGACGCGCCGTCTCATTGGATGAGAAACCCCGTCACATAGTGTAGCCGCGCCCGGATCACTCAGGATTGCGGGCTGTAAGCCACTGCCCTGATCATGATCCCCTGATGCGGGTGCATGAATTCGTTGACGCCGACCGTGGTGCGGGTCGGGCCGTCTGGCGGAAAGAAGGTGGCGTAAACTTCGTTGTAGACGCCATAGGCCGACATGTCGGTCAGATAGGCGTGAAGATCGACGATATCCGAGATGCTGGAGCCCACATCGTTGAGCATCTCGGCGAGCGAATTGAGGATGTAGCGGGTCTGTTCACGGAAATCGATGTCGAAGGTGCCATCTTCGTTGAAGCGGACGCCTTCGAAGCTGTTGTCCTCGCGGCGGGCGCTGGTGCCGGAAATGAAGATGAAATTGTCCACGCGCTTGAGGTGCGGATAGTTGCCGAGCGGCCTTGCACGGCCTCCGAAGATCTTGCTTTGCGAGAACAGGTGGCGCTCCACGCTTTTGGAGGTTTCGCGCAGGCGATTCTTCACTTCGATCACGCGGTCGTCATCGAGCCGTGAGGCGGGCGCCGAAAGCGCGATCGCGGCAATTACCCTGCCGCTCGAATTGTGTAACGGGACCGCGACGGACCGGAGACCGTCTTCCCATTCACCATCGTCGACCGCGTAGCCGCGATCTGCAATCCGGTTCAGCTCGGCGGTCATGGCCTCGGGCGAGGTGATCGTGTTTTCGGTGAACTTCACGAGTTCGAGGTTGGCGGCAAAGGCCTTGCGCTGTGTTTCACCCATTGCCGCAAGGAACACTTTGCCCCCGGCAGTACAGTGCAGGGGGAAGGGGCGGCCCACGTCCTGATTGATCAGCAGCGANCTGTCGGGCAGCGCAATCGTGGAATTCATCGCCTCGTTGCCGACGCGGACTACGCAATGCAGCGCTTCGCGGAATTCGAGAGCCAGCTCCTCAAGGTGCGGCTGGATCGCGTCGAGTAGAATGGTGTCGCCATCGACCTTGCCACCCAGATCCGAAAGCGTCGGACCAAGCTGAAACCGCCCGTTGCGCGTCCGCACGATCGCGCCTTCGCTCTCCAGCGTCAGCAGGAAGCGATGCACGGTTGCAAGATTGGAGCCCGTGGCCTGCGCGATCTCCGTGGCTGACACGTCCCGGCCCATCGATGCGATGGTCCTGAGGAGGGCGAATGCCTTTCCTACGGAGCTGTTTTTGGGGGTTAGAAGGGGGCCGCGAATGATGTGCTTCCTTTGAAAGAACGGACGTAAAACTGCCGCTGCGGCATATCAGCGGGCTAGGTGACGCGCAAGTTGCTGAGGCACCTGGCGGGAACGCCGGAATCGCCGCGAAAAGCTGCCAACAGTTGCGTTGACATGACTGAAGCATGATGGCACGATCTCAATGCATAATCTAATTATCTCATTTAGTAAGATATGCTTTTGGAGTCGGAGGGAGCTGGGGGTTTCTGAGGTTCGGGTCAGCACATCAGTAGTCGTTTGTTGGGAGTGTCTCCGAGCAAGAGGCATGAGCCGGACGTGACCGTCCGCGGCGCAAGCGGCCAACCGGGCGCAACGCTGAAATGTGCTGCAGGATCGCCAGGGAATTCCCCCGATGCCGGACTTGGAATCAAAGGAGTTCACGATGAGTTCAATTCTTCAGGGGTTTGTCCAGGCGTTGAAGTCGAGGAAGGTCGAGATCATCGACATGAGCCATACGCTGCAACCCGCTACCCCGGTCATCCAACTGCCGGAACCGTTCAACCAGACGCTGCCGTTCCGCATCGAGGAAATCTCCAACTTCGATGAACGCGGCCCCAACTGGTACTGGAACAACATCCATCTGGGCGAACATACCGGTACGCACTTTGACGCGCCGATCCACTGGATCACCGGCCGCGACTATCCCGACGGCTCGGTGGACAAGATCCCCGCCGAGAAGCTGATCGCGCCGGCCATCGTCATCGACGTCACCGCCAAGGTCGATGCCGACGACGAATATCTGATGACGCTGGACGACGTGAAGGAATGGGAAGACGAACACGGCATGATCCCGGAAGGTGCCTGGGTTCTCGTCCGCACCGGCTGGCAGTCTCGCTATCCGACCGAGAAGTTCCTGGACAACAGCCGCTGGCCCGGCCAGCACCCTGACGTTCCGGGCTTCCTCGCGCATGAGCGCAAGGTGATCGGCGTCGGCACCGAACCGGTGGGCACCGACGCTGGTGCGGCCCATTCGTTTGAAACCCGCTGGCCTTGCCACCACCACATGCACGGCACCAACCGTTACGGTCTTTCGAGCCTTGCCAACATGGACAAGCTCCCCGCGACCGGCGCCGTGCTGATCACGCCGCCGCTGAAGATCATCAAGGGTTCGGGCAGCCCCTGCCGCGTGCTGGCACTGGTCGAGCGTTAAGATCGGTCTCCTCCTCGCGGGTTTGCCGCGGGGANATCGNGNNTTTGGCGGTTCACGGCGGCTTCAAGCCGCTGCCGGATCAAAGCCGAAAAAGAGCCCAGGCGCTATGGCGTGCCTGGGCTCTTTNTGCTTCCGGCAACAACTGCCGGAGNAGGGGCTTCAGGCCAAAGGGGGCTCCGCCTTCGTGACTCCGGCGACGCCCCAATTTTCGGGTTCGACCTCGGAGAGGATGACCCGAACCTGCACGGGTTGGACCTCAAGCGTGGCCACGATCGCGTCCGTCACGCGCGAGATCAGCAGTTTGCGGTCTTCGGACGATCTGCCCTTGAGGATCTGGATGCTGGCGATCGGCATGGCTTGTCCTGGCGCTTTGGGGGCTCTGTCGGAATGCAGCCTTGCCGGCCTGCATTTCCCTGTTGCCCTGCCTGACAGCAAAAGGCCCGGAAAGCGTTTCTGCTTTCCGGGCCTTGATGGTCAGAAACCGATGGCGGCTATGCCAGCCATGGCGGCCAACTCATCATTGTCGCTGAGGTCGCCGGTAACCCCGACCGCGCC
>JGI24741J21665_1000098_pt1 | contig 22743 bp, 24 predicted proteins | sample KBSCornC7_FD_21665 | JGI IMG/M metagenome (IMG submission 21665) | reverse complement strand
TCCCGAGACAGAAGATTGGGTTGAGTGTCCTGCGCCAAATTTGTGTGTGGATCGGGTGGACTATGGCTTGCGCGAAATGCTGCGATGGGTGGCGCCAACCGTACCGCTTAACCTTTACTTGCGGGAGCTGCAAAATCCTCAGGACCTCTTTGCAATAACCGAAGATAAACAACTGGCGATGAAGAGCCCGCAAGCAGCTAAGTACTTTTCTGCCGGTTTTAGTCTGCTGCCCACCGAGCATTGGGCGCATCCAACCCATCGGCTGCAGCTTGAACTATTACAAACCATGGTTAAAGCTGCCCTTGTCGATGAGGCTACAGGCAATACGCTCCATCCAAGAGACATATTATATGGTACCGACTCAGACTTTAATCACCGCTTCCAAACGTGGGATACATTATTCTTGAATACGATAATGAAAGATATGGCCGTCTGGCAACGACGTATATTTGTAGAGGGAAGAAGGCATGACTTAAATCAGGTCTTTATGGGGATATCTAACCCTGAATGGGAATTTCCTGATTTTCCGGCACCCCTCCAACCCTATTCGTGGCAAACCAACGAATTTGTTAAGCCTATACCGCCGCAACTTGATATCATCGAGCAGCCACATGTGGAAGCGCAAGCCATGGCCGCCACCGAAAGGGGCCTGGAGGTTGATCTGCCGCCGCTTAAAGGGCGTGCCATTGACCCGCTGGTGCTGCTTGAGGGCCGGCCCGCCCGTTACAGTGAGATTGAGCCAAGTTACGAGGCATATCTTATCGGCCAGAAAGCAGTGATGGCCAAGGGATACAAGGCAACCGTCCTGATGCGCCCTGATGTCGCATCACGAATTGTATCTTCCGGTGAGAAGAAAGCAAAAGAATGGAAACAGGTAATGCAAAGACAGCGAAGCGCAGCCTCATTAGGACAAAAAGTACTGGACTCCATTTTTGGCAACCAACGAAGCCGGTTTGACACATTTTTATAAACACCTAATCCTAGGTTAAGCTGGCGCGCATGGCGGAATTCATGACCGAGAGAGCTTGTGCGGCGTGATCGTTTGCATAGCGCTCACTCGAAGTATTTAGGTAGGCCTGGAGCTGTAATGTCAGTACTTCTCGCGGGTCCTCAACTCCGTGCTTCCTTGCCAGGGCATCGGCATTTTGCACAAACCACTCATATTGTGTAGAGCCCGGCGTTACAAAACGCGATACCGGCATCGGCCCAAGAGGCATTGCCAGTCGTTCAGCCTTCTTCCGTTCCATAAAAGCTCCTGGCGAAAATTCCTGGAACTCCTTTGTATGGCTTAGTTCGTGGAGAAACATTGCTACGTGATCCATGTGCGGGGTAAGTTCTTCAGGGGATAGACAAAAGCTTTCGGCAACCAGTTCACGGCCTTTAGGTATGGCGTTAAGCACAGCTTCGCTTTTTGCCATAGCCGTTTCTGCGTTATGCGTCCGAAAGAGTACCTTATGTTGGCCGGTGGTATTACGTGGAGACCATAACGGCATCGCTGCAGCCAAAGTGGTAGGATATTCCTCACCTAGCGGAACGATTATGGTGCTTCCAACTTCAGGCCACAGACGTAAGGCGGCCTCGTAGGCCGCGACCAATTGTGGGCCGAGTTCTGAAGTTGCCAGGATCTCTTTATTCCGATGGGCATTTGCAGCAAGTGTATTCAGTGTATTTCCGCGCGCTTGTTCGCTGGAAGGCAGGGCTTCACGCGTCATATCATTATGGTAAAGCTCACTCATGCGCGGCTTCTATGATGGCATTGTTAAGATACCGGCACTGCCAAGCCGGGCGGCATTTTCTTCTGCTGTAATGCCCAGCCGCTGCAACATATCAGCGGCCTCACCTGCACCGTTTACCGCAGCATAGAGGGTATATTCTGGTTCGCCTTCTTGCCCTAAAGGGTAAGTAGTTACGTACTGATCGCCAAAAAAATCGAGTGGTACGGCCAATAAGTGGACACGACTGCCCGCTTCACGCATACACGCTTCAAGTTGCGTAAACGAGCTAATTACGCCAGCACGCATGAGGTCCAGGGCGACTTGTGTGGGTACCGCTGCGTTGTTAAATCGCTGGTCTCCCATAATTTCTTCCATACGAGCAATATAGCCTCGTACTTCGGGCGGACATGGTGGTTGGTTAAGGTGTTCTCCAGACATAAGATCTCCACAAAGGCGTATCTAAGTAGCAAACTATAGCATACTTAAGTGATTTGTCCATACTACTCCCTGCTACCGAACTATCGAAGCGGCTTCCGGATGTACGCCGAATCGCTAATAGTTTGGTAGGCAGAGCCTACATCCGGCAGAATAGCGCTTCCCTCGCCTCACGGCTCGTCGCCTCTCCGGCGGCTTTGCCGCCTGCGCTGAACCGTTCTGTATAATCTTGACGACTATAACCAAAGAAAAAGCCCCACATTTTAGTGGGGCTTTTTCTTTGGTACGCTCAGTGGATAAAAGGTGGAACCAGGTATGGCCTGATATTATGAGACTTTATAGAATTGCAACATTGCCCTAGTTATACTATTAGCGGTATGGGTCATACGGCTTTGCCTGTTGTGAGCTTTTAGCGACTCCTTGAGCAGTTTCAACTTCGGCCTCTCCCAAGGTTGTGTCTTCGTAAGAGCTTTTAGCGGCCCAGCCACCGTCAGTACCTTGGCTAAACTCATCACCTGGTGTCTCGTCTACCCATTGGTTACCTTCAGGCGAAGTCATCACTATTTGGATACCATTGGTGCCTTCGCCAGAACCCATATTGTTACGATAATTCACGTACAGTGGCTTATGAACATCGGGCTTACCATCGGTGTTGCCCATGATGACCTTGACGTTCCCGGTTGTATTTCGAAATTCAGTCACGCCCATATGTCCATTAGGATCAGTGTAAACTCGCATTTTCTCAGGGTGTAGGCGCGCCTCGTCGAGTGTCTGCTGGTCTACGTCAACCATCGCGTCTTTAATAACTGGTGCGATTTGTGCTTGGGTACTTTCGAACTTAGCTTGGTTAGCCTCATTCGTCTGGTGCACTGCTCCCGTAATTCCCGCAGAGGCAGCTAAAACGGTGCCGCCCAAAAGCCACTTACCAAGCTTCCCGCGGGCAATGCGCTCGCGGAGGCTTGGTTTGGCCTTTTCCACCTGGGCTCCTGGCTGCAAAGAAGAGCCTGCGTACTCTTGTAGACCCAGACCCGCAGTCAGTCTACCACCGAACCTTGCAAGGCTCGCTGCGTCCCGCTCACCTCGCGCACGGACTGACTCCGCTAGTTCCCTATCGTATTTATCGTAGAGACCTCGCATAAATGCCGTAGCCTCTTCCGGGGTGTGAGTGCCACTGGCGACCAAGTCGTCCGCATGGCGCCGTATGTCGAGCTCCCGATCAATATGTCTATCTGGGTCAAGAGTCACGTCGCCTGCTTCCATGGCCCTCAGCTCCGCTCGGTCATGGATTACCTGCTGGCCCGCTGCTACTTGTTCTCCCAAGCCCTGTATACCTTCTTGGGCTACTACGCCCCAAGATTCAGAATTGGGCTGAGATCCGGGTTGCTGTTCGGGGTGAGATGATGGAGTTTTCATAGCTTATACTATAACACGTAATCTACATAATGTAAAGTATAATCTTTTATAATGGCAAGACAATACCGGCAGTATAGCGGCCTTTGCCTTTCTCCGCTGTGGCACGCTCGGTGCTGAGCACCTATGCGTGTCCTCGCTGCGCCGAACCTGCGACCACGATCTTTTGCTGGCGCAAAACTCTCGTCGTAGAACCGACACAACCAAAATAAAAGCCCCACTTTCGTGAGGCATTTATTTTGATACGCTCAGTGGATAAAAGGTGGAACCAGGTATGGCCTGATATCATCCGGTTATACAGAAAACATGAAAAATGTTATGCGACGTCAACGACACTAATGACTTTTGTAGCCTTTGAGCGCTGAACCTTAGATTCTAGACAGCAGGCTTCCAAGTTATTCCCTCGTCCTTGGATACTTCTAAGTTCTTACCCTCAATATAGTGAGAAAAAGCTGGAATAACCCTAGGCTCAGAGGGCGTTCCCGCAGGAAGATAAAATGCAGGCTCCTCAATCCTTATGCGAACGATATCTCCTGAGTAATTTTTATGCCCAGCAAAATAGCGAACTTGCGATTTATTCCCTTCAAACAACTGCTGAGTTTCAAAGTTGGTTGGTAAGCCCCTGTGGTTTAGCAATACTGCCCTTCCAGCAAATCTCTCTTCTTTATGAGTTGCACGATATAAGTACTCGCCTTCTGCTATCCCGAGTGTCTCCAGCCCATTTCGCAGAGTAGTTAAGGCTTTCTGTCCCAAAAGACCTGTAAGATAAGTATTTATGAGTTCGACACGCTGCCCTTTTAACTCAGCCGCTGAAATTCGGTTCCCTTGAACTTCAATAAATGCCAGCTTAGGGCTTTTATCTCCGTTTGGAATATACCCCATATCCCAGTCAGTCGATGGGCTAAGATAGCCTTTGTTTTCATAACCCATTACTACAGCCTGGTCTGGCTTTTCTAAAACAGGGTTATCAGGAAGAGAAGCGCCATCTAGGGGAACGGTTAGTGCAACAGTAGTCAGGCATTCATCAAAACCAATGTAAAAATTTTGAATAGGATGTAAATCTTCCAAGTAGTCAGCTGGAGCGTTGCTCATATGTATATTTTAACATATAAATGCAATAACAGCAATGTGACGACTGGGCTTTTCGCTACAAGCAAAAGACGACCATTTTTGATTCGTCTTCGTATCTGTAAACTCTAAATGGTACACCCGGCAGGATTCGAACCTGCGACCCCTTGGTTCGAAGCCAAGTACTCTAATCCGCTGAGCTACGGGTGCCTAGTACCATGATTATAACAGAGTGGAGTCGTTCTGCCACCCCTGATTGACGCCATAAAATAACCGGGGGCCTCACGTGGAGGCCGTCCCGGTTCTTAGCGATAAGCCAATACTACGAGTAAGCGTAGTAGGCTATAGCCATAAAGATCAGGCACAGACAGGTAAAGATAAAGGCAAGCAGATGTACTGTCTGACTACGAGTTTCTGCCGTGGATACCTTTGCTTTACTGGTAGTCCGCACGCCCTTGGTGGGCCTAGAAACTGATCCAACCGGCTTTGGCGGCCGTGCCGCCGCCTTAAGCGCGGTTTTGGCAGCTGGTTTCTTTGATTTCGTCTTTGCAGCAGCCATTATGTGCTCCTAACGGGTGACTGAAATCGTCTTACCCTGTTCGGGATTAATAGCCATAACCGTTACACGACCGGTGGTGGCGTCCTTGGAGATCTTATAACCGTTCCCGTTGGTCGCACAACCGGTAGGACACTGGGGATCAACCGGTAAGGCCGCGATATACTTACCACTGGTGGTAACGGTGCTGAGGTCAACCAGACTACCGCTCGTACAGGTAGCAGCGACCGTACCAGTTTTACACATTTCGGTTGCGGTATTGGTAATACTGGTAGGTAGTGTACCGTTGTTATCTAAGGAGTACTGATATACTGCGTTTAAAATAGTCGTTACGTCGGCTTGTCGCTGTGCGTTTCGTGAGTCGCCAAGCTGTTTTCCCGGATTAATGGCGATGATCACGATACCCGCCAAGATGGCGATGATGGCGACCACCAACAGTACCTCCAGAAGTGTAAAACCGTGTTGATTTTTTAGTTTTTTGAAACGAATCATATTGAGAGCCCAACCCTTTCTAATACTAACGTTAATGTTTAAGCATCACTCACTTCTTGCCATGATGTGATACTTAAGTTTGATGATGTAATTGTAACATATATCTTCACCCTACGAACAACATTATTGACCGTACCAACCGTATCGACGATGCGCGTGCTGGCACCGGTGCTCGTAACGGTATAGCTACAGGTCCCTGAGCCCAGGCTCATGTTGTTGGTACCAGTATAACTGGTGGTATCATGCATAACCTGCAGGGCTTCATCGGCGCAGGCGTTAGCTAACGTGCGGGCTTGGGCTGATTGCTGCGAAACCAGCGCCGACCGCTGGCTGTCGGTACCATTTACCAGTAGGCCCAACGCTATTGCGGTGGCCACCGCGCCGATAATAAGCACGGATATCAAGGCCACGTAACCACCTTGATTTTTTGCGTTATGTAGCTGCGTCATAGCCGCAAACTCGCTGTTCCGGTAAAGGTCCGCTGGTAGTCATACTCATTGCGGCCTGCGGTATTCACTCTGCTAACCGTAAAGCTTACCTGAATGTTGCCAGCCGTTCCGCTGCGCGATAAGTTTGTAAACGTCAAGCCGCTGACCTGCACATCATCACTGGTCAGTGGAATCGGTGATCCCGCCCCCTCCTTGATCTGTAAAGCCGTCGAGTTGCTGGTAACAATCGGCGCATACACCGACATCTCCAAGTCCTGAGCGGTGCCACCGCTCCACGGACTGGGCCAGGTACCATAAGTCCGTACCAGATATACGTTTTGGCCGCTCGTACCGGTATGTACCCGCATGTTGTTGTCGGCACTGCCGACACCATTGGAGTTGTACGCCAGCCAGTAAATCTGGCCGCTTGTAACAGACACCGGCGAGATGCTGAAAGCGTTCCAGGTATTAGCCGTTAGCGTAGTATCAGCGCTGCTGGCCAACAACGTCGTTGGCGCTGAAGCGGTGCCGCCGTAAATAGCCATTTGAGCTTTGTTGTTCGGACTGGCAGCAATCGTGGCACCCAATAATGCATATAATGTCGACACCGTTCCGCTGGCCGAAGCTGTAAATTTGATGGCATTGGCATAGCCGCTGTCGCTCGTATCAGTAGTGCCGGCATCGCTGCTAAGCCCCATGTTCGTGGAATTAGTGCTGAAGACCGTGGGGCTTAAACTGCCCGTTGGCACTGTAACGCTTAACGCATTGCCGCTAGTACCTATAGCTGGCGACGAAACATCGGTAGCATTGCGAATAGTCTGCAGAATATTATCCATAACGGCCTGGCCCTGCTGGTTAACTTCAGAGATAGTCTGATTTTTTACCCGGGCATCTACCGCCAGTCCAAAAAAGCCTACCGCCGCCAACAGCAGCACACCGATAATGGCGGTGTATAGCAGCAGTTCGATAAGCGTAAAAGCCTGCTGTCCAAGTTTTGGCAAGTGGTTGCGTCCCATACGCGTTAACCCTTTACAAAAGTTACAAGTTCTTGCGTGTCCAGGCCACCGGCACCAACAACAGCATCCAATGTGGAGTTATACATAAGCCCGCTGATCGTACTGGCAGTCCCGCTGATATCGAGGGTTTTAGCCAGGGTTATACTGGAGGGTGTTGCAACGTTAAGCACCCGGAATTCAGCCGTGGTATTAGCCGACCCCACAAATAGGTAGTTGCCAGTGCTATCTGCCTCTACCGCCGTACCATTACCAGTGCCCAACAACGTATAGGTCCCCAATTGCGCCGGCGCTGTGGGCGTCGTGATATTGATGGCCGTAACTAAAGTACCAGCGACAATAAAGGCCTTCGTACCGGATACAGCAACTCCGGCGGCGGCAGTCGTGCCGGTAGCGTTAAACGTACCGGCCAGCGTTGGCAGGGCAGGATTGGATACATTCAACACCAGCATCTCGGCCGACCCCGAACTGGTCGCCAGATAGGCGTAGTTGCCGGAAACCTCCACACCATTCATAGCAATATTGTTATTATAACCACCCGCCAGCGTTGGCGAAGCCGGGTTTGAGACGTTCACGATAGTCAGCTCGCCGCTGCCGCTGTTCGCGGCGCGCCCCAGATAAGCGTAGTTGCCGGAGACAAAGACACTTAATCCACCTCCGGCAGTACCCGATGCATTATACGTAGACGTCAATGATGGCGCCGCCGGGTTTGAGACGTTGACAATTTGCAGTTCACCGGCGGTACTACTGTTGGAGACATAGGCGTAGTTGCCGGAGACATAAATATTTGTCGGCGTATTAGCTAGCGTCAGCGAACCGGCCAGGGTCGGAGCTGCCGGGTTGGAAATGTTTATGATAAACAGGTTGGTGGCCGCGCTGACATTGCGAATCAGATAGGCATAATTCCCTTGGGTGGCAACACGATAGCCGTTGGTCGTGCCGGTGGCATCGTAGCCGCCAGCGACGGTCACTCCAGCCCAGGTTTTAGGAATTACCAAGGCAGCCGTCCAGTTAGTCAGGCGGCCCGTTACGCTCACCTGGGAAGTCGAACCGTTTTGGGTCCAGGAGACCGTGCTGGTTATTGACTTGCGGCTGCTGTCAACGGTAGCGATGGTTACCTGGCGCGTATATATTCCGCTAACATCGGAACTTCCCGATAGCGCCCATTGCGAACTACTTTTCGCGAGGCCAAACGTACCGTTGGTGAGATTGGCAAAGCCCGCATCGCGAATATTGTGCACCGCCTCAACGCCTTCTTCGGCCAGCATATAGGCCCGGGCGTGGTCGCCGGAGGAGGCTGTCGAGAAACGTCCGTAGATAATAGCACCGCCAAGCGCCACTACCAGCATGCCCAGCAAGGTGGCCGCCAAGAGTATCTCTATCGGTGAGAAGCCGCCGGAGCCTAAGCTCCGGATCCTAGTAAGAAACCGTACCCTTGGCATTGATCGCAATTGTCCTTATATCATTATTAATTGAGGTAAGTGTTACGCTGCCCGTAGTATTCGGGGTTGCGCTAAACTTGCTAAATAACACCTCACCCAGCCCGCTTACCGCGATAGCTTCACTAATATCCACCGGCTCATCATAGGCCGTATTGCGTGCCGCAAAAGACGTACCCTTAAAAAGGGTTGCCACGCCACTTTGGATTTCTACTCCCCAGGCACTGTCCTGATTCATGCCCTCGGCATACACCTGGGCACGGCGCAGTAGTAGCGTTATAGAGTCAGCGGCTATGTCCAGGTCATTACGGTTTTGGAACGACTGATACACCGGCAGCGACAAACCCACAAGTACCGTTATGATCCCCGTTGACAGCAGGACCTCCAGAAGTGTAAAACCACGGCTGTCTTTAAGCCGCACTAGGGTGTCCCCCCGTTCAAGCCGCCCACCAGGCTATATATCGGTAGAATAACTGCGATAGCTACCGCCATAACGCCGCCCCAGATAATAATAAGCAGAATCGGCTCTAGTATGACCTCTAAATTCTGCGTGGTAATGTCGGCTTTTTTCTCATACATGTTGCCCATGCGCGTTAGGGTATCGGGCAATGAACCGGAGCGCTCGCCGGCAATTATCATCTGCTGCAGGGCGGCAGGCAACAACTTGGTACTATGTTTATAATTGGCAATACTGGCCTTGAAGCTATAGCCCTCGTCGAAGGATTTAAAAAGATAGCGGTAAAAATCACGGTACCTTGGTGCACCGGTGGCATCCTGCAAGAGGCGCAGCGACTGTGTTACCGAAAGTCCCGACTGCAACAAGGTCCCCAGCAGGTAGCCAAAGCGGGCTATTTCAGTTTCCTGCAAAAGCCGCGAAACCCCCGGAATATGAAACGCCAGGCGCATGCCAATATGACGCGTTTTCGGCGCCATAAACAGCAGGTAGATAAGCAAAATGCCTGTTCCAAAAATCAGCGGTACCGCCCAGATACCGTTATGTTTCAAAAATGCCCCAAAACCGATAAATATCCTTGATACCAACGGCAGCTTAATATGCAGCTGCGCAAAAGTCTCACTCAAACGGGGCAGCAGGAACCAGGCCACGGCCAGGCCGATAATCACCGTTATCCCCACCACAAAGGCCGGGTACAGCATCGCCGATCGCACTTTGGCGCGAAGGATACGCTGTTTTTCTTCTTGCTGCGCCGCTACCTGCATGTTGGCTATCAGATGACCGGACTCCTCACCCAGCCGGATTAATGACAAGGACTGTCGTGATACTATCCCGCTGCTTTCCAAGGCCTGATGCAACGGTACACCCTCCTCGATATCCCGGGCAATTTGAGCTATGCAGCGCTTCATGCGTTGCGAACGGCTGGTGTTTTGCAATGACTCCAGGGCCTCGCCCACCGGCACAGCCGCCTGCAAGAGCAAGGCAAGGTTGCTTATAAAAAACTCCCGCTCTTTGGCCGTTACCTGGAAGCGTTGACTTGCAGATGCTTTGAGCCGTTTTTTCAGGTCTGGTGAGGCATCAGGCTTAGCCACGGGGTTTCAACCTTTCAAAAGACTCCGGCTCAACAACACGCAGTACTTCGGCCAGGCTGGTCTGGCCACTTTTCACCTTCTGTATACCGTCTTCGAACATTGGCCGCCCGCCCTGGCTGCGGGCCAGCTCGGCGATTTCGCGTGTAGATGGCGACCGCAGGATCAGTTCTTGCATCTGAGGCGTTACCTCAATAAATTCAAAAAGTGCCATCCGTCCGGCATACCCGGTATTGTTGCATACCGCGCAGCCCTTGCTGGAATACACATTATCACCTTTTTCAAAATAGGAGGCCACCAAATCGCTGCCCGGTATGCCCTGTAACGCGGTAGCCACCGGCAAGCTGTAACGGCAGTTGTTGCAGAGCCGGCGCACCAGGCGCTGGGCGATCACCACTTCCAAGGTTGAAGCCAGCAGGAATGGTTCAATGCCCATATCAATCAGCCGCGGAACTGCCGTAGCCGCGTCGTTAGCGTGGAAAGTTGATAGCAGCAAATGTCCTGTTAAGGCGGCGTTAACCGATATCTCGGCAGTTTCCTGGTCACGGATCTCCCCAACCAGGATAATATCCGGGTCCTGGCGTACAATCGCTCGCAAACCGCGGGCGAAGGTAATGCTGGACTGCTCCCTTACCTGGATCTGATTGATACCAGCCATCTTATATTCCACCGGATCCTCGATGGTTGTTACGTTCACATCAGGATGGTTGAGCATTTTAAGCAACGCATACAACGTTGTTGTTTTACCTGAACCGGTAGGCCCAACGGTCAAAATCATGCCAAATGGTTTATGGGCATACATTTCGATCATGTTACGGTGCGCGTCGTCGAGACCGATATCCGCCAGGCTATAGTTTTGGACATACGAGCCAAGCACACGCATCACGACTTTTTCACCTTCAACAGTCGGCACCAGCGAAACACGCAAATCAGTCACCGCGTTGTCAGTCCGCCGCTGGATCGCACCATCTTGCGCGGCGGCGTGTTCGTCAATCCGCATGCCGCTCTCAACCTTGATACGGTTAAGGATATTTTCGTAGTTCTCCAGTGGAATTTTGCCTGCCTGCCTCAGCGCACCGTCAACACGAAAACGAACAATAACTTCAGCTTCCTGCGGCTCAAAGTGAATGTCCGAAGCGTTATAGACCAGGGCATCCTTGATGATTTCGTCAACGATTTCCGGTGCCACCCGGTGGCCGGTGTTGATGATCTGCGAGAAACGGGTTTCCAGGGGTTTGGCATACAGCGCAAAGCTGCTGTCGATATATTCGGGTAGGGTGTATACCAGCCGCACTTTTTTACCTTTAAAAAGAGGTGCCAGGACAGCCTGATCGACTTTTTGCGGCGCATCGCTGGCCACCGCTGCTACCTGGTCTGAGGCCTTAACAAATACGACACGGTTAGCGCGAGCCACATCTTCCGGTATGACGGCGACGGTATCTTTGGTTGGCTGGTTTACGCCTAGATCGGCGAAGGGCATATTATAAGATTCGGCTAAGGCCTGACCCAGCAGATTTTTAGTTAACAGTTCTTGGCGAATAAGAAATTCAATGTAACTGGCGCTATCATGGGCCGCAGCTTCGGCAGCCTGGCTGTCGGCCTCGGATATATAGCTTTCCTTGAGTAATATCGCCTTTATCGTATCAATATCAGGATACATACTGCCCCACCCTTGGGCTATTATTATGCCTTCTTTATTTCATCTATTATAACTGATAGTGGTGTATCTGACTTAATAAAGTATTTTTTAGCACCCATCTGCAGTACTCTTCCTTCGTCGTCGCGGGTACTGAGATTGGATAGCACAAATACCACCGGGGGATCGGGCCGCTCCTGCAACTTTTGCAGGACATGGAAACCATCCAACACCGGCATCATCATATCGAGAAGCACCACATCAAAGTGTTCTTTCTCGATAAGATCAAGACACTCCTGCCCGTTATGGGCTACGGCCGTTTTGCAGCCTTCGTGCTGTAGTTTTAGATCAAGCGCCCGTGATAGTGGTTTTTCGTCTTCGACAATTAAGACATGTTTTTGGTTCATAGCCATATATAAATTTACCCCTAATATTATTCATATAATATCATGATGGTGCTCTGCCAGCAGCTCCTGTAAAAGTGTATATTGTGTTTTATATAACTACTCATTACTATTCAGGTAGTTGTAAGAGAAATAAAAATGACTAAAAAACTTATACTTTTCATAATTGGCTCAGCCATCATCGGTTCGGGGGCTTTCTTCCTATTTCCACATATTACTGGTGGTATTTTACAGCTCAAAGTCATCGGCGGACTGGCCCTGGCAACGACGCTGGTACAGGCCGTGGCCGTCTACTACTTTTTTACCAGCCTGCTGGCGCACCAAGAAAGCACTGGGCGGGCAGTATTCCAAGGCCGTACTCTGGCTGGCGATTGCTTTCGTCGGTCTGGCGATCGCAAACTATATGGAAGCGATTACCAAAACAACCGGATTCTTAACGACCAGCTGGTACTACAACTTCGGCTTAAGTATATCGCCGGAGTACCTTACCGGCATATTTTTTATGGGAGCGGGAATCGCCCTCAAGCTGATCAGCCATGAACGCGCCAGCCTGCCTGACGATGCCAGCTATATCGACGTTGTCACGTACGCCGCCGGTCTGGCATCGGATTCGGCGGCTATTGATGCGTCTCTTGATAAACTGCGGCATATCACGGCTCTGCAAAAGCCCGGCTCAAGCCTGACCGAGGCCGATCAGGACGCTCTGGTAAAGCTCTATCTTACTATCGAGACCTATCTGCTTACCAAAGAGCCGCTGCGGAATATTAAAAAAGAAGAGCTACGCCAAAAATTGCCAGCTGCCTTTTTGCAGGATCTGGCCGAACGCTAGATGCAGATCCAAGCTATTCTTCCTGTTTATCAGCTATAAGCTCACGGATGATGGCAATAATTTCATCAAGCCGATATTCGGCTTTTAGGATGTACTTTTTGACCCCTAAAGCCAGCATATTATGGACTTTTTCGGAGCTGGCCGAATTGCTGACGACCACGACAGGTATCGTTGCCCACTGCTTATTCTTTTTCAGTTCTTCCATAAACGACAGCCCGTTCATGTCTTTCAGGTAATAATCCAGCCAGATGGCATCGGGCATTTCGTCAAGGCTTTCCAGATAATCCAAGGCCTGCTGACCACTGGCGCACGACAGCACGTCGATACCGGAGAGCTTGAGCTTCTTGGTTATGGCCTGCAGTAATAAGGTTTCGTCCTCCACGATCATAACAGTTGGTGTTTGCTTCGACATACATACCTCGCTTCACGTTACATATACAGTTTCAGTTTATTAGGCATCGAGGGTAACCTCGCCTGCTTTGGCCTTCATACCGCTCAGCGGCAAGCTAAACCAAAACGTAGTTCCCTTGCCTTCGGCGCTTTCAAACCAGATCTTACCCCCCGATGACTCTACAACGGCTTTAATGAGGTACAGGCCCAAACCGGTGCCATCAGTTTCAACCTTAACGGCATTTTCGGCGCGGAAGAACTTTTGAAATACCTTGTCCTGTTGGGCCTTGGGAATGCCATAGCCATTATCGGTGATCTGTGAAACTACCTGGTCACCCTTGCGTGAGACAAAAACGCTTATTTCACCACCCTTAGGCGTATATTTGATGGCATTGGTTAACAGGTTCAGATACACCTGACCAACGAGATGGGGGTCAAGGTTGATCTTCTGCAAGTTTTTATGGACGCTCACCACCAGTGTGTGCTGCTTTTCTTCTATCTTCGGACCAAGGTCGTTAATGATGCCCTTTACCAGTTCGCTTAGATCAGTCGGCCGCGGATCGATGATAATACGGCCCGATTCGATCCGCGAGATATTCAGCAACGAATTAACCAGTTCAATCATGCGCTCGCTGGAAGTATAAATGTTCTGAGCGAAGTCCAGCTGTTCGGGCTTCAGCTTACCGGCGTCGCCCGACACCAACATTTCCGAAAACCACTTAATGGCCGATAATGGCGTGCGCAGCTGATGCGAGGCCAGCGAGATAAACTCGGTCTTCATACGGTCGACTTCGCGCTCATGGGTTACATCCCGGATAACCATCACGATACCAGACAGCTCGCCGCCGACCATGATAGGGTTAACGTCAAGGTTGACCATGATCGGTTTACCCTCCTTCTTGTGGAAGCTAAAGATGCTGGCTTGCGGTTTTTTGGTGTGCAGCACGTGATGCTCGATACGCTTGTCGGCGTGGACAAGCTTTTCGTTGTCATACAGGTTGACCACCTTGGTAACGGGCTGATCGTCCACGTCGGTGCCGATGAGGTCCAATATGGCCCGGGCGTTGTCATTGATAAGGGTAATCTTGCCGGCTTTGTCGGTTGCAATCAGCCCTTCACCCATGCTCTCAAACAAAACTTCATCACGGCTATTTTCCAGGGCCAGCCGCTGGTACGAAGTCTTGAGCCGCTCTGCCATCTGGTTAAAGGTTGTAGCCAGCTGCCCGACTTCATCATTATCACGGGTAACTATCCGGCGTGAAAGGTCGCCATTGGCGAAGCGGCCGGCTTCCTCGCGGAGCTGTCTTAAACTCCGGCTAACCGACAATAGTAACAGCAACCCGACAACCGGCAGAATAACCGCTGCAAAAATTGACGACCCTACCGCCAGAAACGTCAGCCGCCGACTTTGCTCGCGTGTACTGGATTGCAAGGTGTTAAACTGTCCCGCTTTAGCGTCAATAGCCGATTGCAGCGTGCCATCCAGGGCTGTAAAATCAGCGTTAAACTGCTGCGTCTGCGCCGCGAAGTTTGCCGGTGCGATATTCTGGCTGCGCAGCCGGACGGTTTCGTTGGCTTTTCCGATAAAAGTGGTCGTGCGCTCTTTAATAGCAGCGAATTGCCATAAAGGGTCATGCGCCAACTCTGGATGCCTGGTTTCGACGGCCATCAAATCCTGAATACTGGTGTCTATAGTGCGTTTTTGGGCAGCCTGCTGGCTGGAGGCTGCGCTGGCAGGCATAAGCAAATAGCCATTTACCGCATAACGCAGAGCATCGGTCCGCCAGCGTATCTCCTGGACGGCGATGAGCTGTGGAACATCCTGGCCAAGCGTACGGCTTAACTGATCATACGTACGGCGCAACATTTGAAAACTGACAAAACTGGCGACGGTGGCGATTATCAGAACAACCGCAAAAATACTCAGACGAGTACGCAGCGAAATATGCAACTGTCGGTTCCCACCCGGCATCATCAGGCCTTGGCTGCCTCTGCCACAACCTCTGACAAAGAAATATCAGACTTGATGAAGTACTTCTTAGCCCCCAAAGCTAGTACCCGGTCTTCATCAACCCGCTGGCTCAAATTAGAGAGCACAATAACGTACGGCATCTTGCCTTTGGCCTTAAGCTGTTCCAGCACCTGAAAGCCATCGAGTACCGGCATCATCAGATCCAACAGCACTACATCATAGGTTTTTGCTTCTAACAGGTCGAGTGCCTGCTGGCCGTTTTCGGCGTTAGTTACTTCAAAGCCGGCGTTGGTTAACTTCAACGATAGGGCGTGTGCCAGTGGTTTTTCGTCTTCGACGATTAAGACATGTTTTTTGTTAGCCATACTGTTCCTTTATATCCTCTTGCTAGTATAGCCTTACGACTTATATATCTCAACGTCAACTTCCTGTCGTCGAAGGCCGGCTAATCTTGGTTTCAAATGGCAGGAGCGCATAGAATGTGCTGCCCAGACTTTCCTTAGACGTAAACCACACCCGGCCGCCAAGATTTTCTGCTACCTCTTTGACGATATATAAGCCCAGACCAGTGCCCTCCACGTCCAAAGCCCGAACATTGTCAGCCCGGAAAAGTTTGGAAAATATCTTATCCTGCTGGGCCTTGGGGATGCCATAGCCGGTATCGCTAACGCTCATAAAGAAGTATGGCTTGTCGGCCGGCAGGTGAGCCTGGCTGACTTCCGTATCGCTGGCCCGCCGCATGGCTATATGCACAGCGCCTTTGTCCGGTGTGTACTTCACCGCGTTAGACAGGAAATTCTGGATAATCATCCGTAGCAGTTTTGGATCGGCGACCACCGGTGGCAGCTGTTTGTGGATATCCTTCTGATAGATCAAGTGTTTGGCCTTGATCGACGGCGTCAGCTCCTTTTCGATGTTGGCAGCCAGCTCCTCCATGGAAACGGGAGAAACGGGGTAGTTGATCAGTTTGCCGACTTCCAGACGTGAAACATTCAATAACGAGTTGACCAGCTCGACCATTCGCTGGTTGCCCTCATAAATTTCTCGCACATAGTCGGCCTGCACATCATTGAGCTTGCCGGCATCGCCTCCCAGCAACATTTCGCCGTACCAGTTAACGGCCGACAGCGGCGTGCGCAGCTGATGCGAAGCCAGCGAAACAAATTCGGTTTTGGCCCGGTCCAACTCCTGTTCTTTAGATACGTCGCGGAATACGACGATGGCGCCCAGCAGTTTACCGCGGGTGTCAAGAATCGGCGCCGCCGAATCGGCAACCGGTACGCTGCGCCCATCCTTACGCACCAGTACCGTGTGGTTCTTCATACCCGTAACATGACCAGCCAGCGCCTGTTTAATAAAGCTGGCATTAGTTTTTCTGGTTTTATCAAAATTGAATTTCAGCACTTCGGAATAAGGCCGGCCAATCGCTTCAGCTGCGCTGTAACCGCTGATGCTCTCACAGGCCTGGTTAAACAAGGTAATCCGCTCCCGCGTATCAACGGCGAATACAGCGTCGCCGATGCTGGAAAGAATAGCCTCATCTTTTTGCTGATTGGTGACGGCTTTATTGCGTTCATTGTTTAAGTCTTCGGTCATATGTGACGCAATCTCCAAAGCCTGCTCGCGGCGACGCATTTGGGCGACCACCAAGGCACCAACCAAAGCCGACAGCAGTAGTCCTATCGCCAAGACTGCACCGGGCAATAAGCTATACAAACCACTAACCCCGTACTGCGGAGAAGTTGCCATATTCAGGCGCCATACCCGGTCACCAACCTTCAGCGTTGTTGTCCGGGCAATCGGCGCATCAGCGGCTACGCGTCGCGCCGATGTTTTATATATGTGATTATTGTTGTTCGGGGCCTCAGTATCAATGAGCGTAAAGCGAGCATCGTCATTGGTTAGGTGCTTAAAAATACCATCAAACAGCGTGTCGTTCCGGAAATAAGCTATAACAAAACCAGCAATATGCTCCCGGCGAGAAGCAACGCTGTCAATGGCGGTATCGTTTTTATATAAGGGTGTGCTAATGAAAAAACCATCGCTGCGCGGCGCACCAGGCCCGCGTGAGGCGTTTAAATCAATAATTGGCGAAGCCACTGATTCACCGGCGTCACGGGCTTCTTCTAAGGTCTTACGCCGCAGGGCCTCACTGGCCAGGTCAAACCCAAAACGTGTGCTGGACGAGCCGGGCTCAACGTAGAGCAGCGGATAATGTACAGCAGCCGTATAGTCGGGAAAAATGGTGAAGCTCTTGTAGGCCGGATAGGCGGCCGACGCCTTGGCTTGGGTCTCGGTAACGAAATGGTTTTTATCGGCCTCAGGAACAACAGCGGCATACGATATGGCCGAAAATCCCGGATAATTAGTAGCCAGCTTGGAATTAACAAAATACTGGTGAAACTCATGGGGAGCGACGCTATCGCTGGCAGCAAAAAGTCCACGGTAACCATTTAGGGCATCGCTGTAGGTGCCCAGCCGGCTCTCGATTGTGCTTTCTACTTTTGTAAACGTTTCCTGGACGGCCACGGTAATATTTTGGGCAATGTCCTGCTTGGTCTGCCGCCAGGCCATGCCGGTAATCAGAACCAGCAATACCGTCGTAACAATCGCCGGCCAATACGTATTGAATAGCTTGACACCCCCTTTGAATGAACCCAACGGCGTCCCCAGATACCCCAACGTATGATTAAAAATCAAAACGGCGAACACCGTATTTAATGGCGCCGCGAAATACAGCTGAAATATATGGTTGCCCGTGAATCCGTAGCTATACATCACCAGGGTAGTCATAGCTTGCAGCGCGACAGCGCTTGGTACAACAAGGTACGTTACCCGTCGCCAGGCCTGACGACGGTCACTCACTTGCAGGAGCAACAACCCGCCCAGTAATATTGACGATGTAGCAGCACTGAGTGCTACGGGGCCGCCAAAGGCCTGGCGTAGCCTGTCCACCAGGTACCAGGAACTATGATTCTCGAAAAAAAAGCTAAGCAAAATAGCAGCGCCGGCCGTCATTGACCACGCCGCAACAGCTTTAACAGTCATTCGGGATACACGGTGCTGGCGCCACTTCGGCCCCATCACCAGCAGAGACAATGCCCAGGCCAGCAGCGTTACAGCTCCAGCTGGATGCATCGGCCTCAGGTCGGGGACGAAAGCGCGCAGCGCAGGGACGTTAAGCAACCAGCCCAGCAATGCTGCAACAGCGATAATAGTAAGCAATAGCGCCGCCACCAGTCGCAGGCCAAGCTTATTGTTCGGCACCAGGACGTGCTCGTGCCCCAGCCAGCGCCGGCCCTCGGTTTCACGCCTAAAGAATTTCGTATAGTCGCCCATGCCCGCGGCCCGGGCAATATACCGGCCCATGGTGGTGATCGCCCGGCTGCCGCCGGTTACCGCCACCCGTTCAAAACCCATCTGGCTTAAGGCTTTGGCCCGGCTGCGGGCTTCGCTGTCTTGCTTGGTTACCTTTGAAACATCCAGTAATAGCCGGGGCGACCCATGCAAGCGGGCTTGCTCAGCCAGTTGCTCGGTCTGGCGCATGCTTTCACGAACGATACTGCCGGTTATCTCTCCCTGCAAGCGGCACGTAACTATATTCCTGCTAAGCGTAACAGTTGCCGACCCTTTTTGATCTCTACGCGCTTTTTGTATCATGGTGCCCACATTTATATAACTACTCTTATAATACACACTCCTGGCCATGGAAAAAAATTTGCCTGGCTTGGATGATCGTGGCTACGGCTGTACAGACTGCTTATGCGTACGTACGTAAAGCAAGACGACTATAAACAAAATGCCATAACCCAGCCAGACAAAGTGGTACCAACCCGCCTGCAGATCACCGCCAAGCCGCAGGCCGTGATATAGGATAGCCAGCATAGCGATGTCACTTAAATACGTTACGTAACGCCACCACGAACGACTGGCGAACCAGCGATGCGATTCATACGCAAGGAACAGCAATAAGCTGAGTATCCCCAGCACGACTACCCATCGTAGCTGCGGGGCCACATAATGCCCATAACTTCCAGGCGGTAAGCCAAAGCCGTCTTGCCAAAGTTTGCCGGCCAGCAGGCTGGGATGCAGCAGCAGCATTACGAGCACGCCGTAACCGCTTAAGCGGAAATAGGTCTGCAGGCTATCTTTAGGCTGCCCGGACCAATACAGCAAGGCCAGCATACAATATTGTGCCCACAGCCAGCTAAAGGCCAATAAGCCGATTAAAGGAAAAACACGGTACACCGAAAGTTCATCAAACTTCCAGCCGTTCATTTGGCTCCAGGCAATAAAAGCTAAAATCGTTACCAGCAGTGTCAAGGCCGGCGCGGTAACTTTTAGATATTGCTGCCTTAACATATTGACATCATACACCGAGTGGACAATGATGAAAGCATAACGAGGATATCACATGAACAAGAATAACAAGATCATCGTAGCCGTCATTGTTTTAATCGTCATTATTGGTGCCGGCATCATCATCTTTAAGCCGACAAAATCTTCGGCTCCCAGCAGCCCCAATAACTCAGGCTCAAATACGACCAACTCCAGCGCCTCCAACAACACTCCGGCAGCCGTAACCATTACGTTCAACGGTTCAAGCTTCAGCCTCTCGGCCAGCACCATCAAGGCCGGACAGACGATAAAAGTTGTTAATGACTCTAGCGAGCCATTAGACTTCAACTCCGACCCGCACCCCGTCCATACCGACAATCCTCAGCTTAACCTGGGCGCTATCGGCTCCGGCGACAGCAAGACAGCCACGCTTACCACCAAAGGCCACTGGGGTTTTCACAACCACCTCAATTCCAGCCAGCACGGCAATATCACCGTCGAGTAGCACCTTACTTCGACAAAAATTTTGAGCTTGGCCTGTCCGGCCAGCTGGCCGCCGCCAAAGCCAGGGCGGCAAAGATGAGTCCAATGTCACGAAAGCTAATTGCAAACAGCTTGAAGTTGGTCAGCACAATACCCGCCAAGGTTGCCGCGCATAATAGTGCAGCATAGCGCACATATAGACCGCTTAGCAGCCAGCCGGCCAGCGTCAGTTCATATACCGAGAAAAACTTCAGTAACACCTCGGCCCTGATGTGCTGGGTAGCAATCGAAGGCAGGTAGCCAACCCACTCTTTTGGGTTAAGTGTGCCAGATACGGCGGCATATAGAAACACAATCGCCAAGCCTATCCGCAGCAGTACTGGCGTAAGATTTTTTAATGAAATGTGCATAACTACCCCCTATTTTTTCCATATCATTGTGAGCGCCAACAAACTAATCGACGACAAAACAATGGCGCCGCCAGCAGCAATGCCAGCATAAAACGCCAGCAGCAGTCCGGCCACTATGGCAATCAGCGCCGCTCCAACAGCCAGTAAAATTGTCCAGGCAAAACTGCGGGCCACCTGGCTGGCAGTCACTACCGGGATAACCAGCAGCGCGCTGATCAGCAAACCGCCCACAATGCGCAGGCTAAGTACCACCATGACAGCAGTCATAACTGCCAAGAGGTAATTAAGCAGCGTAACGCGATATCCGGAGATTCGGGCACTGTCCTCGTCAAAGGCAATATGCAGTAGTCCCCGGTAGTTTATAGCAATCAGTACCAAAATAGCTGCCGCCGCCACAGCTAATGTATAGACATCGGCGGGCGTGGTTGTGGTGATGCTTCCGAATAAATAGCTGCTAAAATCGGTATTTGATCCTTTGGCTATCGTGGCCAGCACAACCGCCAAAGCTAAGCCACCACTCATAAGTATGGCTAGCCCGACCTCACCGCTCAGGCGCCGGTTTTGTCGTAGCCATTCCAGCAGCAGCGCTCCTAAAGCCGTAACCGGCACTGCCACAACAATAGGCGTCGTTCCCAACAATAAACCAGCACCGATACCGGCCAGACTTACATGCGCCAAGCTATCGGCAATCAAAGAATAACGCCGCGCTACCAAAAAACTGCCCATAACTGGTACGGTTACAGCTACCAGTAGTCCGGCCAGCAGGGCTCTTAGCATAAAATCGTAACTAAAAATTTCAAGCATGGGGCACCTCGTGGTGATGGTGCAGCTGAAGGTGCTGATTTTTGTATACCGATGGCAAATATTTGTCTGCCTCAAAATGCTCCGGCGGGCCATCATATAAAATAGTTCTATTCAGGCAAATTACCCGTGTTACCAGCTTAAGTACCGCCTCAACTTCGTGTGAGACCATAATAATGGTAATGCCCTGGACCTGCAGCTGGTGCAATATAGCGTAAAACTGTTGCTGGGCCTGTTCGTCAATGCCGGTAGTCGGTTCATCCAGAATAAGCACCTCGGCGTTCGCTGCCAGGGCCTTGGCAATGGCCACCCGCTGCTGCTGGCCGCCAGACAGCTCATTAAAACGCTTAGCGGCCAGGTCAGTCAGCTGCACGGTCTTCAGGGCCGCCCGTGCTTTCGACTCCGAGCCCCAGCTGCCCAGTTTAACAACTTCTAAAACGCTCAGTGGCGTAATACCGCTATACAAGTTGCCGCGCTGCGGGATGTAATCATAGGCCACCGCTTCACGGTGTACAACTCCGCTCGTCGGCGTAATCAGGCCCAGTAAGGTTCGTAGCAGCGTTGTTTTACCGGCGCCATTAGGTCCGATCAGGCCGATAAACTCCCCCGAGTGAATGCATACCGATACCTGGTCAAGCGCCAGCTCGGCCTGCCCCAGCCGTACCGAAACATTATCGGCATCAATCAGCAGCCGCTTATTGGCATGCAAGGGCAAGGCGGAGGTTTTTGAGGTTGTCGCGCTGGACGCTAAGGTAGTTTTTGCCTGCTTTTTGAGCTTCATTGGTTAATCCTTCAATAGGGTCAAGTACAAGTGTTTTGGTACCAGTTTCTCTGGCAATAGTATCAGCTAGCCGCGGACTTACCAAACTCTCAAAGAAGATATAGTGGATATCTTTTTGGGCCACCAGCTGCGATATCTCCGCCAGCCGGGACGCGCTGGGCTCGCTGTCGGGGCTTAATCCGGCGACTGCTTCGACGCTAATATTATAACGGGCTGCAACGTAGCTCATTGATTGATGAGAAACAACAATTGTCCGCTGCGCACACTGCGTCAGGCCGCTGCGGTAATCCGTATCCAGTTGAGCAAGCTGCTGGTTATAGGCGGCTGCCCGGCGTGCATAATCACCGGCATGGGCAGGGTCAGCCTTGCTCAGTCCCGCCTGGATAGACGACACAATCTGCTGGGCCAGTACCGGGTCCAGCCAGAAATGGGGGTCGCGCATGGTTTCACCCTGATGCGCTGTCGTTTCTCCCTCGGGCTGACCAATTTTAAGGTCGATATGATTGCTGGCAGCGACTGCCACACCCTTATAATCGTGGCGGAATTTTTCAGTCCAGGGCTCCAGGCTGCCGCCATTATATATAAACACCGACGCTTTCCC
>JGI24741J21665_1000094_pt1 | contig 22932 bp, 20 predicted proteins | sample KBSCornC7_FD_21665 | JGI IMG/M metagenome (IMG submission 21665) | reverse complement strand
CCGCCATGATCAGGTTGGCCGGCTTCTCCTCATCATGGGCGGCGGACGGCATCGGATCGCGCGACATTTCCTCCGGCGCCAGCACAGCGGGGCCGGTGCCGCCGATCCGGTTTTCAGGAAGGACGATGTCGGGATGATCGCCCAGCGGAAGTTCGGGTTCACGGTCCGCTTCGTCCGGCATCATGATCTTCGCCATCAGCAGGCCGCCGGGCGCTGACATGAAGCTCGCCGCCAGCAGATAATCGATCTTGATGCCCATGGCGGCATAGGCGGCCAATATGGTTCCCGCGACCCCCGCCATGCCGCTGGTCATCACCGCGAAAAGCTGCGGCGGCGTCAGTCCCGCCAGATAGGGGCGGATGACGAGGGGGCTTTCGCTTTGCCCGACGAAGATGTTGGCGGCGGCGCAGAGACTTTCGACCTTCGAAACGCCCGTCACCTTCTCGATCGCGCCGCCGACCCAGCGCACGACCTGCTGCATGATGCCCAGATGGTAGAGGATCGAAACCAGGCTGGCGAAGAAGATGATCACCGGCAAGGCGGCAATGGCAAAGCTCGCGCCGCCAATCTCCGGCTTGGCGAGCGGGCCGAAGATGAAATCCGTTCCAGCCTGCGCATAGCCGAGCAGGTTCGCCACGCCACGCGATATGCCGGCGATGGCGGCGCGTCCGGCGGGGACATAAAGCACCAGCAGGGCAATGCCCGCCTGCAACAGGAATGCCGCGCCGACGACGCGAAGCCGGATGGCGCGGCGGTCGGAAGAAAGGGCGACGGCAATGGCAAGGATCAGCGCGATACCGGCTAGGCCTGTGAGGAGGTGCATGAAGAGCTTTCGCGGGAAGAAAGAATTGCGCGACCATAAAGAGCGCGCAGCACGGAAGCCAGCAGCTTTGCGAAGGTGAAACAGGCGGTTGCGGAGACGATATGCGGGCCTTCCCTGGCAGCGGATAGGCCGGAAGCAAGGTCCCCCCAACCAACTGTATCCTCCGTGCCACGGCTGGCGAAAAAGCATCCTATTCCGCGATCCCGCACCATTTTTATCCTGTCCTACATCCCCCCGGCCTGCCTATTCCCGCTCCGTCTTTGACATGTGGAAATCATTGCCCCGAACGCTACGCGCGGGCGCGCATGCGCGCGCATATGGTGTGAACTTCGGCGGAAAACGGCCCATTCCGGACCTTCCAAACGCAAAAAGGGCCGGCATCTCGCGACGCCAGCCCCTTTTTTCGTCCTTCCGCCAGATCAGGCGGCGGCTTTGGCCCGCGACATGCGCTTGCGCTCGTTCGGGTCGAGATAGCGCTTGCGCAGACGGATGTTCTTGGGCGTCACCTCGACCATTTCATCGTCGTCAATGTAAGCGATGGCCTGTTCCAGCGTCATCTTCCATGGCGGGGTCAGGCGGATGCTGTCGTCCTTGCCCGAAGCGCGAAAGTTCGTCAGCGCCTTCGACTTCATCGGGTTGACTTCCAGGTCTTCCGGCTTGGCGTTCTGGCCGATGATCATGCCTTCGTAGAGCGCTTCGCCCACGCCGACCATCAGGACGCCGCGCTCTTCCAGCGGGCCAAGGGCATAGGCCACCGCCTCNCCCACGCCGTTGGAGATCAGCACGCCATTCTTGCGGCCTTCGATATTGCCCTTGTGCGGNCCATATTTCTCGAACAGCCGGTTCATGATGCCGGTGCCGCGCGTGTCGGACAGGAATTCGCCGTGATAGCCGATCAGGCCGCGCGAGGGTGCGGAGAAGGTGATGCGGGTCTTGCCGCCGCCCGACGGGCGCATGTCGGTCATTTCCGCCTTGCGCTGGTTCATCTTGTCGACGACCGTGCTGGAGAACTCATCGTCCACGTCGATCACGACAGTCTCATAGGGCTCGGTCCGGTTGCCGTTCTCNTCCTCGCCGAACAGCACGCGGGGACGCGAAATGCCGAGTTCGAAGCCTTCGCGGCGCATCGTCTCGATCAGCACGCCAAGCTGAAGTTCACCGCGACCGGCGACTTCGAAACTGTCCTTGTCCGCCGATTCCGTCACCTTGATCGCGACATTGGATTCGGCTTCGCGCATCAGGCGGTCGCGGATCATGCGGCTGGTCACCTTGCTGCCTTCGCGGCCCGCCATGGGCGAATCATTGACGGCAAAGCGCATCGACAGGGTCGGCGGGTCGATCGGCTGGGCCCGGATCGCGCTGGTGACCGACGGATCGGCGATGGTGTTGGCGACGGTCGCGACCGTCAGGCCGGCCAGCGAGATGATGTCCCCCGCCCTGGCTTCTTCCACCGGCACGCGTTCCAGGCCACGGAAGGACAGGATCTTCGACGCACGGCCGGTTTCCAGCACATTGCCGTCCGCATCAATGGCATGGATCGCCTGATTGACCTTCAGCGTGCCCGAATTGACGCGGCCCGTGAGGACACGACCCAGGAAATTGTCGCGGTCAAGCAACGTCACCAGGAAGCTGAACGGCGCGTCCACGTCCAGCGCCGGCGGCGGCACATGGTCGACGATCTTCTGGAACAACGGCTCCAGCGTGCCCGAACGCAGCGACGGGTCTTCATTGGCATAGCCGTTGCGGCCCGAAGCGTAGAGCACCGGGAAGTCGAGCTGCTCGTCAGTGGCATCCAGCGTCACGAACAGGTCGAACACCTCGTCCAGCACTTCCTGGATACGCTCGTCGGGACGGTCGACCTTGTTGACGACGACGATGGGCTTCAGGCCCAGCGCCAGCGCCTTGCCAGTCACGAACTTGGTTTGCGGCATCGCGCCTTCCGACGAATCGACCAGCAGGATCACGCCGTCGACCATGGACAGGATGCGCTCCACCTCACCGCCGAAATCGGCGTGGCCGGGCGTGTCGACGATGTTGATGCGGGTGCCGTTCCATTCGACCGAGGTAGGCTTCGCCAGGATGGTGATGCCGCGTTCCTTTTCCAGGTCGTTCGAATCCATCGCCCGTTCCTCGACGCGCTGGTTGTCGCGAAAGGTGCCGGACTGGCGGAAAAGCTGGTCGACGAGCGTGGTCTTGCCATGGTCGACGTGCGCGATGATCGCGATATTACGCAGGGACATGCAACTGCCTTCGGGATTTAAGGTTTCCCGGCCGGCACCGCGCCTGCTCAGGACTATCGGGCGCGCCCCTACAGGAAATGACGCGCTGCGGCAAGTTCTGCGCGACGACGGACGCCGCCTTTAATGGTCGGAGGCGGCGAAGGCCCCTATTCCGGTTTCCGCCCGCACCCGCTGCGCCGTATAGCCCGCCCTGTCCACCGCAGCGCGCGGCGATCGGTCAAGCAGAGAGATCAGCCAGATCGAGAGAAAACCCGCCGGAACGGAAAAGATCGCCGCCGAACTATAGGGAAAAGGCGCGGGTCCCAGACCGAAGGTGGTCGTCCAGACCGCGGGTGACAGCAGGGTCAGGACAAAGGCCGTCAGCAGGCCGATGGTCCCGCCCCATGCCGCGCCACGGGTGGTGCAGCCGCTCCAGAGCAGCGAGAGGATCAGCACGGGAAAATTGCCCGACGCCGCCAGCGCGAAGGCAAGGCTGACCATGAAGGCCACGTTCTGCTTCTCGAACACCAGGCCCAGCAGCACTGCCAGTGCTCCCAGCGCCAGCGTGGTCAACCGCGACACGCGCAGTTCGTCCGCCGAACTCGCCCGACCATTTTTGAAGACCGTAGCGTAGAGATCATGGCTGACCGCGGATGCCGCCGAAAGCGTCAGCCCAGCCACCACGGCAAGGATGGTCGCAAACGCCACCGCCGAAATGAAGCCCAGGAAGGCATTGCCGCCGATCGCATGCGCCAGATGGATCGCCGCCATATTGCCGCCGCCGCGGAGCGCGCCTTCTCCGTCCAGATAATTGCCGTCCGTCCCCACCAGCACGATCGCGCCGAAACCGATGATGAAGGTCAGGATGTAGAAATAGCCGATCCATCCGGTCGCCCAGAGCACCGACTTGCGCGCTTCCTTCGCATCCGGAACGGTAAAGAAACGCATCAGGATATGCGGCAGCCCTGCCGTCCCCAGCATCAGTGCAAGGCCGAAGGAAATGGCCGAAACGGGATCCTTGATGAAATTGCCCGGACCCATGATCGACCGGCCCCGCTCCGCCGCTTCAAAGCGCGGCCTCAGTCTTCACTTCCACCGCGCGGGCAAACAGCGCTTCAAGGCTGAAGCCCATCTGCGCCAGCACCATCAGCGCCATGAAGCTGGCGCCACCTAGCAGCAGCACTGCCTTGATGATCTGCACCCAGGTCGTCGCGCGCATGCCGCCGAAGAGGACATAGAGCATCATCAGCGCGCCGACGATCACCACCGCCACGGCATAGGGCAAGCCGAACAATAATTTGATGAGCTGCCCCGCCCCCACCATCTGCGCGATCAGGTAGAAGCTGACGACCAGCAAGGTGCTGACCGCCGCGAAACTGCGCACCGGTGGCTGGGCGAAGCGGTAGGAAGCGACATCGGCAAAGGTGTAGCGCCCCAGATTGCGCAACCTCTCCGCCATCAGGAACAGCAGGATAGGCCAGCCGACCAGAAAGCCGGTGGAGTAGATGAGCCCATCATAGCCGTCGTTGAAAATCTGCGCCGAAATGCCGAGGAAGGAGGCCGCCGACATATAGTCGCCCGCCATGGCGAGGCCGTTCTGGAAACCGCTGATCCCGCCGCCCGCCGTGTAGAAGTCGGACGCGGTACGGGTCCGCGCCGCCGCTGCCTTGGTGATCCAGAGCGTCAGGCCCACAAAGGCGACGAACATGAGGATGGCGACCAGGTTCAACGGCTGGCGCTGCGCCTCCCCCTCCAGCGCCGCCGCGAAGGCAGGAACGGGAAACAGGAGCGCCAGGGCAGCAACAAACCCCTTCATGCATCATACTCCTGCGCGGGAGCATGATCCGAAAGGATCGCAGCCATCCGCGCGTCATGATGGCGATTGGCATGGGCGACATAGACGCCCGTGAGCGCGATCGCCAACAGGATGAGGCCAAGACCGACGGGAATGCCGATGGAGGTGACGCCCGTCCCGATCGGCGCGCCAAGCAGCGCCTTGTCGAACGCGATCAGCAGCAGATAACCTGCAAAGGCCGTGAAGATGATGATGGAGAGCAGCCATCCAAGCCGCGCGCGCGCCACCACCAGTGCATGATAGCGGGGGTCAGCGACAACCGCCGCCACCCATGCTTCTTCCCGGCCTTTCATCTGATCCCCCCTGCTCATCTTGTCCGAGTTATCCTAACCAGACCTCAGACGATTGCAATGGCAACCAGGGCGCCCTTATAACGCTGTGGCAGACTTGCGGCCCCACTGTTTTATGCACATATGACAGCGGACCCGCCACGCGCTTCTGGGAGATAACATGGCTTCGATCGCGCCAACCGCTGCCGCAACGACTTCCGGCGACATGCTGAACCTGACCCCGCCCGATCCGGTGCCGCCCGTCGCGCCGGAAAAGGCGGCCGGCCTGGTACCGCTGGACGAGGACAAAAAGTCAAAGCTCGACGAGAAGGTCGATGCCTTCATCGACGATCTCGTCGCGCAGGACGCCAATTCGCCGGAATTCGGCCAGCGGGTCGACCAGCTCACCAATATGGGGCGCAAGGAAATCGCCGAGGCCGCAGGGCATTCCAACCGATTCCTGGACCGGCCGGTGCGCGCCATGGACAGCGACAGCAAGGTCGGCGCGGACCTGGCCGAGCTGCGCCGTACTGTGGAAGATCTCGATCCCGGCAAGCGCGGCAGCTTGACCGCACCAAAAAAGCTGTTCGGCCTGATCCCCTTCGGCAATCGGATGCGCGACTATTTCGACAGCTACAAGAGTGCGCAGAGCCACATCAATTCAATCCTCGGATCGCTCGCCAGCGGCAAGGACGTGCTGATCAAGGACAATGCCGCGATCGATGTCGAGCGGCAGAATATGTGGGCGACGATGGGTCGCCTGGAACAGATGATCCATATCAGCAAGGCGCTGGACGCCCGGCTGGAGGCCAAGGCGCTGGAACTGGATTCGATCGATCCCACCAAGGCCAAGGCGATCCGCGAAAGCGCGCTTTTCTATATCCGCCAGCGCACGCAGGACTTGCTGACGCAGATGGCGGTGACGGTGCAGGGTTATCTGGCGCTGGACCTCGTCAAGAAGAACAATGTCGAACTGGTGAAGGGTGTCGATCGCGCCAGCACGACGACCGTCGCGGCGCTGCGTACCGCCGTTACCGTGGCGCAGGCGCTGGTCGGGCAACGCCTGGTGCTGGAGCAGATCACCGCACTCAACACGACGACCGCGAACATGATCGATTCGACGGGCGAGATGCTGAAGAACCAGACAGCGCAGATCCACGAGCAGGCGGCGTCCAGCACCATTCCGATCGAGACGCTGCAGCGCGCCTTCCAGAATATCTACGATACGATGGACAATATCGACACGTTCAAGCTGAAGGCGCTGGAGAATATGAAGACGACGGTGACCACGCTGTCGAACGAGGTCGAGAAGTCGAAGGGCTATATCGCGCGTGCTGAGGGGCAGGCGCAGGCCGCAAACCAGGCCCGCGCCGATAATCCGCTGCTGAGTTCGATCGAGGCCTGAGGAAATGAGTCGTTCCGACCGCGTGCTGGCCGACGCGGAGGCCGTTCTCCGCCGCCACAGCGAGCGCGGACAGAGCCTGTCGGCGCGCGCCCGGCACCGCCGCAATGCCGCGCTGATGCGGAAGGTCAAATTTGCCTTTTGGGCGATCGTCGCTGTTCTGGTCGCCAGCGCGGTGGCGGGCTTCATCACCCCGCTCGGCACGACCGGGGTGATGATCGCGCTGGGCGTCATGATGGCGGCGGTGCTGCTGATTGCCATTGCCCCCGGCGAGAAAAAAGTGTGCGCCGAGGCGTTGGCGGATACCGCCCTCACGGCTTTGCCCCTGCAAACCGAAATCTGGCTGGAAAACCAGCGCAAGGCCCTGCCCGCACCGGCCGTTACCCTGGTCGACAGCATCGGCGTCAAGCTGGAAACCCTGGCGCCGCAACTCGAACGGCTGGGCGAACAGGATCCGGCCGCCCAGGAAATCCGGAAATTGCTGACCGATCACCTGCCCGAACTCGTCACCGGCTACCAGTCCATTCCCGAACCGCTGCGGCGGGAAGAGCGCAACGGCCGCATTCCCGAACGGCAGTTGATCGACGGATTGGGGGTGATCGACGCCGAAATTGCGCGGATGAGCGAGAATCTGGCCAGCGGCGACCTTGACAAGCTGGCGGTGCAGAACCGCTTCCTGGAACTCAAATATCAGGAAGCGAAGGAACTTGGGCAGGACTGACGTCTTCCTACGGTGATGATCCATTTGACGCTGATCATCGTTGATTTCCTGACCGGTCTGCTGGCGGCCGGAGCCTGGGCTCTGGCGAGTGCGGGCGGGGCGATCGCGGCGCTTGTCGGCGGCGGCCTGCTGGGCGCGTCGCTGTTCCGGAAATGGCGGCAAAAGGGTTGAGGGCGTAAAAGGGGTCAGGCGCCTTCGATCAGCACGGCCATGGCCGGGTCGGTCAGGGGCTGGCTGAACCGGATGCCGAAACGCTTGCCGACGACCCACATGACACGGCCGCTCGCCTGCACTCCCGCGGCCTCGACCATGATATAGGCGCCGGCCGACGGCGGCGTTTCGCAATGCGCAAGCGCGCCCGAGGAGGAAAGGTCGAGAAAATGCGCCCGCGTCTGCGTATCGCCGAGATGCAGGGCGACGGGGCTGAACATCTTGTGGCGCGGATCAAGCCGCCGCTGTCCTGCGGTGCGATTGGGATCAATCATGCCCTGCCTTGTCCCCAAGGCATCCGATCGTCAAGCGCGTGAAGAATCGCCATCCGTCCATCAGCCATGATTCGCATGGAAGCCCTCGCGGCACCAGGGAGCTCAGGGCCGGAGGGCGCAAGGGACGATGGAGGAGGGTTCGGGCCGGGCGGTAACGCGCTTGAACCGCGCAAAATAGCCGCCGGCCGTGGGTTTCGGCACCAGTTCCTCCAAACGGAAACCCATGGCCGCCAGTTCGCAGGACAGGAGGCGCGGCGGCGTGCCATGCCGGTCGGTCGGTCGGTTGGCGTCGACCACGATCAGTTCGCCGTCCGGCTTGAGCGCGGGACTGAGATTCCAGAGAAAGGCGTAGGGTTCCGCGATTTCATGGTACATGTGGACCATGAGGATGCGGTCGAAGCTGTTTGCGGGCAGTTTCGGATCTTCCGGTGCGCCCAGGCGGACGCTGACGTTGCGCCAGTTCTCACGGGTGATGCGGCGGGACAGGGCCTCGATCACTTCGGGCATGATATCCTCCGCCAGGACGCGGCCGCCATCCCCCACCCGCTTGGCGAGCCGCACGGTATAATAGCCCTCGCCCGCACCGATATCCGCCACTGTCATGCCGGGATGGATGCCGGCGCGGTTCATGATGTCTTCCGCTTCGTTCACCCGGTCGCGCGCTTCCTCGCTCGACCAGCGGGTGGACACGATCGGCGCGACCGGACGGTCGGCGCGGGGAAAGGCGCGCGCCCCCGGCGCGCGGTCGCCATTGCGGTCCGACGAAAACGGGCCGCAGCCCGCCAGCAGGAGCAAGCAGCCCGCCAGCGCCGGGGCCTTCATCAGTCGACATCCTCCACATCCACCTTCTCGCCCGTCACCTTCTGCGACAGGGCGGCCGCCATGAAGGGATCGAGAGCGCCGTCGAGCACGTCGTCGGGCGAGGTCGATGTGACGCCCGTGCGCAGATCCTTCACGAGCTGATAGGGTTGAAGCACATAGGAACGGATCTGGTGGCCCCAGCCGATCTCGGTCTTGGCCTGATATTCGCCCGAAGCGGCTTCCTCGCGCCGGCGCAGTTCCGCCTCGTAGAGGCGCGCCTTCAGCATGTTCATCGCGGTCGCGCGGTTCTTGTGCTGCGAGCGGTCNTTCTGGGAGGCNACGATGATGCCCGAGGGAACGTGGGTGATGCGAACGGCGGAGTCGGTGGTNTTGACGTGCTGGCCGCCTGCGCCCGATGCGCGATAGGTNTCGATCTTGAGGTCGCTTTCGTTGATCTCGATATCGATATTGTCGTCGATCACCGGATAGACCCAGACCGACGAGAAGCTGGTGTGGCGGCGCGCCGAACTGTCATAGGGGCTGATGCGGACGAGGCGATGCACGCCGCTCTCCGTCTTGGCGTAGCCATAGGCATTCTCGCCCTTGAACAGGAAGGTGGCGGACTTGATGCCCGCCTGGTCGCCGGCCTGATAGTCGACCAGTTCGACCTTGTAGCCGCGGCGCTCCGCCCAGCGACGGTACATGCGGCTGAGCATTTCCGCCCAGTCCTGGCTTTCCGTGCCGCCGGCGCCGGCGTGGATTTCGAGATAGGTGTCGCTGGCGTCGGCCTCCCCCGCGAGCAGTGCCCTGATCTTGTCCTCATCGGCGCGGTCGGCCAGCGCCTTGAGCGAAGCGATGGCTTCGCTCACCATATCCTCGTCGCCCTCCGCCTCTGCCATTTCGATGAGTTCGGCGGTGTCGTTCTCTCGCTCTCGATCGCACGGGTCGCGCCGATCGCGGCCTCGAGCCGGGTGCGTTCGCGCATCACCTCCTGCGCGAGCTTCTGATTGTCCCACAGGGTCGGATCCTCGACCCGGGCGTTCAGCTCATCGAGGCGGCGAAGGGCGCGATCCCAGTCAAGGAAGCGGCGCAGCAGATCCAGCGCGGCGTCAATGCGGTCAATATATTGCTGCGCTTCGGCGCGCATGGGGCATCTCCAGAATGTCGGGCGCTTGGCTTCTAGACCGGCAAACGCATCAAATGCCTGCCCCTATCCGAGGGCGGCCGATTTGGGAAGATTCAATCCTTGCCGACCTGCACGGAAGGATTGGCGGGAAATGGCCGTTTTGCGTCGAAGTTCACAGTGTATGCGCGCGCGTGCCCGGGCGCGCGTGTGCCTGGGCGGGGTTTTCATCGGACGTTTCAAAGAGGGGTGCGGGATAGAGCGGTGAAGGCGGAATAGGACAGGCTGAATGGCAGCCCGCTGGAGAAATAGGATGTTTTTTGTGGGACGCTGTTGCCGTTGGGCACCCTATTGCTCCGAGTCAGGGTCGGGAAAGGGGCACCGGGAACCCCTGTCTGCTCGCCATCCTGACCGCTATCAGTAAATCCCGCCCTGGTCCTGCAGGAAGTCGCTGTCGGTGCGCTGACGATGCTGGACCGTCGCTTCGATGCGGGCGGCGGCCTTGTCCTGGGCGGCGACCTCCTCCTTGCGGATCGATCGGCGCGGTTCGGATTCGGGCTTGAACGCTTCCCAGATCACGGCGGGCTTGGGCTCGTCGGTCGGCCAGACGCCGTAGACGCGCTTGCCCGAACGGCGGTCGATCGTGACCATGCGGATGCCGGCCGGCGCGATGAAAGGCGTCTTGGGCATGGTTTCCAGGACCGGCGTCATCGCCGCCTTCCAGATCGGCGCGGCGACGCGGCCNCCCTGCGCCCAGCCGCCCAGGCTGCGCGGCTGGTCATAGCCGATATAGACGCCCGCCACGATGTCCGGNGATCCGCCGACAAACCACACATTGGTCGGGCCGTTGGTCGTGCCGGTCTTGCCGAACAGCGGGCGCTTGAGGTCGGCCAGCACGGTAGCGGTGCCGCGCTGGATCACGCCTTCGGTGATGTGGACGACCTGATAGGCGGTCATGGGGTTCATCACCTGGCGCCCCTCGAAACCGAAGCGCGGCATGGGCTTGCCATCCCAATTGGCCATGTTGCAGCCATCGCAGGCACGCCAGCGCAATGGCCAGATCACCTTGCCGCGACGGTCCTGCACATAATCCATCAGCTTGGGGCTGAGTTGCCGCCCCTGATTGGCCAGCATGGCATAGGCGTTCACCATGCGCTCCACCGTGGTTTCGCCCGCGCCCAGGGCGAAGGAAAGATAGGGCTGGTAATCGCCGATCCCCATCGCCTTTATCGTACGCACGACGCGGTCCATGCCGGTCTGGCTGGCGGCGCGCACGGTCATCAGGTTGCGCGACTGTTCGACGCCCCAGCGCATCGTCTGCGGCCCGGCGCTGCCCCCGGAGAAGTTGCGGAAGCATTTCTGGCCGAGGCCCGCGCCCTGATAGACGCACAGCGGGCCATCGACGATGATCGAGGCCGGCGTCATGCCGTTGTCCAGCGCGGCGGCATAGACGAAGGGCTTGATGGTCGATCCCGGCTGCCGCATGGCCTGGGTGGCGCGGTTATAGGAGGAGAGGCGGTTGTCGAAGCCCCCCTGCATGGCGCGGACGCGGCCCGAATGGGTTTCCTCCACCACCATGCCGCCGGAAACTTCCGGCACGTTGCGCAGCGCCCAGCCCGATCCGTTGCGCGCCACCACGATCAGGTCGCCCGGCGCCATCGCTGCGAAGGCTGGTCCGCCTGTCTTGCGATAGGGCAGTTGGGCGGCGTCGGCAGGCAGCGTGCCGGTCGAACCGTCCGAAAAGCCGATCTGCGCCGAGGAGGAATCGCGACTGACGATCACGGCGACGCGCCATCCCGCATAGTCGACGTCGATATAGCTCGCCGCCAGTTCCCGTTGCCAGCCGCGATCCATGTCGATCTTGGCGACCGGCCCGGACCAGCCCTTGCCCGCGTCGAAGCGCAGCAGGCCGTTGCGCAGCGCCGTCGTCGTCAGGTCCTGGATCTTCGGGTCATAGGGGCTGCGCACCCAGAGGCCCCCGGCATAGACGCTGTTGGGGCCATCCTCCGCCTTCTCCCCGAAAAGCTGGATCAGGCGGCGGCGCACCTCCTCCATATAATAGCCGCCGGCGCGCGCATCGAAGCTGGAGCCGTGCGCGGCCACGGTGCCGAGCGGCTGCGCCTGCGCCTCGTTCCGCTGCGCCTCCGTGATCCAGCCATTTTTGTACATTTCCCCCAGCGCCCAGTTGCGACGCTCCAGCGCGCGTTCGTGGCCGGTCGGGCTTTCCGGGCGGTAATTGGCCGGTCCCTTGGGCAGGATCGCCAGATAGGCCATTTCGTGCAGCTTGAGGTCGGCCACATCCTTGTTGAAATAGGCGCGGGCCGCAGCCTGCACGCCATAGGCGTTGCGGCCGAGGAATATCTGGTTGAGGTAGAGTTCCAATATCTGCTGCTTCGACAGCACGCCCTCCATGCGATAGGCGAGGATCATTTCCTTCACCTTGCGCGTGGGCGAATATTCGTCGCCGATCAGCAGGTTCTTGGCCACCTGCTGCGTGATGGTGGAGCCGCCGCGGGCGCGCTGCCCCGATCCGATCTTGGTCGCATAGTCGAAAACCGCGCCGATGAAGCCGGGGATGTCGACGCCATGATGCTCGAAAAAGGTCTTGTCCTCCGCCGACAGATAGGCGCGGATAAGGAGCGGAGGATAATCGCTGTACTGGAGCTGCACGCGCCGTTCGCGGGCATAGCTGTGGACCGGCTGGCCGTTGGTGTCGCGCACTATGGTCGGCAGGGGCGGCTCATATTCCAGCAGCGTCGCCGCATCGGGCAGGCCGCGCGCGAAGATGAGCCAGAACAGCGCATAAGCGAGCAGGAGACCGCCAAGGCCGATCGCGATCCAGCGGAACCAGCGCCTGTCCCAATGGGGCTGGAGGCGCTGCCGAAAACCGCTCAGGCCACGACGCAGGCGCTGAGCAAAGGATGATGCGGCGTGTTGGGGGCGTGCCTCTTCCATGATGGTCGGGCTGTAAGGTCAAAATCGGGGAAGCGCCAGAGTGGAATGCCGGTGGCGGGATATGTCGCGTCCGCCCGCGCGCCTGGCTAACCGCCCCGGTCCCTGCCCGCCGCCAGCTTGCGCGCAAAATGCACTTCGATGGCGCGTGCCACGCCCCGGGCGATGTTCGCCTGCCCTTCCCTCGACGCCAGGAAAGCCGCATCGGCGCTGTTGGAGAGATAGCCGGTTTCGAACAGCACCGAAGGCGTATCGGGCGCCTTCAGCACTATCAGCGAGGCAAAGCGGTGCGCATTGCCGCGGAACGGGACATAGGGCGCCGCTTCGCGCTGGAGCAGCCGGGCGAAGGCCACCGACATGTTCATCGATTCCCGCTGCGTCAGGTCGATGAGGATCGACGAGACATCGCCCGACTGGCCGCCCAGGTTGATGCCGTTCAACACATCCGCCTTGTTCTCGCGCGCGGCGAGGCGCGATGCCTCCCGGTCGGAGGCGGTTTCGGACAGGGTATAGACGGTTGCGCCCCGCGCCTTGTCGTTATCGGCCGAATCGGCGTGGATGGAAATGAACAGGTCCGCGTTGAGCTGGCGCGCGATGCCGTAGCGTTCCTGCAGCACCAGGAAACGGTCGTCGTCGCGGGTCAGCGCGACGCGGACCCTGCCCGACTTCACCAGTTCATCGCGGATCGCCTGCGCGATGGCCAGCGTCACATCTTTCTCGCGCTCGCCAGTCTCGCGGTTGACTGCGCCAGGATCATGGCCGCCATGACCGGCATCAATCACCACCAGCGGACGCGACGCGTCGCGCGGCCCCTCCACCGGCGGAAGCGAGACACCACGGGCGACGGGAGGGATCGGAACGGTGATGCTGTGGAGCCGCTTCGCCGGACGAGGCGCCATGTGCGCGGGCACGTCGAAGCGCAAGCCGGGCCGATCGCCATCAAGGCCATCAGCGGAAGCGGGCGCAGCCGAGAGGATCATGCTTGCGAGCGCAAGACTTTGAAGCATGCGCCGCTTGTGCACCGCGCGGCCCGGCGCCGTCCAGCGCAATTTTTACCTCGTCGCTTCCCGTTCGCGACGCGGGCGGCATTGTGAGACGGGGCATTGCCGAACAGGCCGCTTAATCCAATCTTAACCATGATGGCGATAAACGGCAGGATGTATTGGGAGCAAAGTGCCGCTGGCGCGAAACAATATTTCCAGGGGCCGTTGCTCCCTGCGGTTTTGACTGCTACCCAATCATATTCCTTAGAAGGCGTGCCTTTATCGGGCGACCGTTCTTTTTTGGATATTCACGATGGCATCGGCAGGCGGATACGCCAGTATCGATGCACGAACAGGTTGACGCTGCATGAGGCATGATTTCCAATCGACGCTGAACCCGATCCCGGGCGATGCGGCGTGGTTGGTGGTGTCCGGCACATGGTCCGGCCCTGCCCCGGCAGCAGACACGCAATTTTCCAAACCAAACCGGGCGATGCAGCAACTCGCGCCGCCCCCTTACTATCGCGCGGCAGCCCGGCCCAGTGCCGTCGGCCGCCAGCGCCGGAGAACAATGAATGACAATGCGTATGCTGATCGATGCGCGCCACCGGGAAGAAACCCGGGTCGCGGTCGTCAAAGGTAACCGGATCGAGGAGTTCGATTTCGAATCGGCCGAGCACAAGCAGCTCAAGGGCAATATCTACCTCGCCAAGGTCACGCGCGTAGAGCCGTCGCTGCAGGCGGCGTTCGTCGATTATGGCGGCAACCGCCACGGCTTCCTGGCCTTCAGTGAAATCCATCCCGACTATTATCAGATCCCCCGCGAGGACCGCGAAGCGCTGCTGCGCGAGGAGCGCGAGCATGCCGAGGAAGAGGCCGCGCTGCGTGCCGATTTCGACGATGACGACGATCATCCGGCCGCCGATGGGGGCCTGGAAGTGGTCGAGGCGACCCATCATCACGACGATGAGGAGCATGGCGAGGAAGCGCCCGAGAATGACAAGGGTGGCCGTGGCCGCCGCGGCAAGGGCGACGAAGCCGCCGACGAACTGCGCCGCAAGCGCATGGCGCTGCGCCGCCGCTACAAGATCCAGGACGTCATCAAGCGCCGCCAGGTGCTGCTGGTGCAGGTCGTCAAGGAGGAGCGCGGCAACAAGGGCGCGGCGCTGACCACCTATTTGTCGCTGGCGGGCCGTTACTGCGTGCTGATGCCGAACACGTCGCATGGCGGCGGGATTTCGCGCAAGATTTCGAACGCCGCCGACCGCAAGCGGTTGAAGTCGATCATCGCGGAAATGGCGCTGCCCTCGACCATGGGCTGCATCGTTCGCACCGCCGGCCTGCAGCGCACCAAGCCGGAGATCAAGCGCGACTTCGACTATCTCGCCCGGCTGTGGGACGAAATCCGCGAAAAGACGCTGAAGTCCGACGCGCCCGCGCTGATCCATAATGACAGCGACCTCATCAAGCGGGCGATCCGCGATATCTACAACAAGGATATCGAAGAGGTCATCGTCGAGGGCGAATATGGCTATAAGGCGGCCAAGGACTTCATGAAGCTGCTGATGCCCAGCCATGCGCGCCGGGTGAAGCAATATGCCGATGCCGTGTCGCTGTTCCAGCGCGCCAGCGTCGAGGATCAGCTCGCGGCGATGTACAATCCCGTCGTTCAGCTCAAGTCCGGCGGCTATCTGGTCATCAACCCGACCGAGGCACTGGTGTCGATCGACATCAACTCCGGCCGTTCGACCCGCGAGCATGGCATCGAGCAGACCGCCGTCGCCACCAATCTGGAAGCCGCCCGCGAGATCGCGCGTCAGCTCCGCCTGCGCGACATGGCGGGTCTGGTCGTCATCGACTTCATCGACATGGAGATGAACTCCAACATCCGCAAGGTCGAGAAGGCGATGAAGGAGGCGCTGAAGGACGATCGCGCCCGCATCCAGGTCGGCCGTATTTCCGGCTTTGGCCTCATGGAAATGAGCCGCCAGCGGCTGCGCACCGGCGTCCTTGAAGCCTCCACGCGCCAGTGCCCGCATTGCGAGGGCACGGGGCTGGTCCGCACCGCTTCGTCGGCGGGCCTCAGCGCGCTGCGCATGCTGGAAGAGGAGGCGGCGCGTGGTCGCGGCAACCTGATCACGCTGCGCGCGAGCCAGGAAGCGGCCTTCTACGTCCTCAACAACAAGCGCCACGAGTTGGACGAGATCGAGCAGCGCTATGGCGTGCGCATCGCCATCCTGCCCGATGGCGAGGTCGAGGGCGCGCGCATGTCGGTCGAGGCCAGCGGGCCGCGTCCGGAGCGGGTGGTCGACTATACGCCGATCGTGGAGGAGGATGACGATCTCGACGTCGTCGAGGAACTGGACGAGGAAGAGATCGAAGAGGTCGAAGCCGCGCAGGAGGAACGCGCCGAGCGGGGCGAGGACCGTGAAGGCGGCCGACGCCGCCGTCGCCGCCGTCGTCGGCGCGGTGGGCAGCGCGACGAAAATCGCGCCGAATCCGAGATCCAGGGCGAGGCCGGTGAAGAGGCCGACGACGCCGAAGAGGAAGGCGAGACCGAAGGGGAGGCCGAGACTGTTTCGGCTGACGCCGCCGCCGAAGCGGAGGGCGAGGGCCGTCGCCGCGGCCGTCGCGGTCGCCGGGGTGGACGCCGTCGTCGCGAGGCCGGTGAGGACGCCGTGAGCGAAGGCTCTGTTGCCGGCGAGGAAGCGGTCGAAGCCGTCGAAGCCGAAATCGCCCAGGAGCCTGTGGCGGAAGCCGCGCCNGAGGCGGCTGCCGAGGAAGAGGCGCCCAAGACCCGGCGTCGCCCCCGTGCCCGCAAGGCGAAGGAAAGCGCCGCCCCCGCCGCCGAGGCGGTTGAAGCCGCTGCGGAAACGCCCGTCGAGGCGGCACCGGAAGCACCCGTTGCTGAAGAGGCGCCGGCCAAGCCCAAGCGGACCCGTCGCAAGAAGGCTGAGCCGGTAGCGGAGGAAGCCGCAGCCGCTGAAGCTGCGCCGGAAGCGCCGGCCGCCGACGCGGCTCCGGCCAAGCCCAAGCGCACGCGGCGGAAGAAGGCCGATCCGGTGGTCGAGGAAGTCGCTGCCGCTGAGGCCGCGCCTTCGGCCGACACGCCCGCCGAGGCTGCTTCGCCCGAAACCGGCGATACGGTCACCATGGACGGAGAAGCGGACGCGACGGGCGAGGGCGACGAGGGCGGCCCGCGCCGCGGCTGGTGGCAGCGCACTTTCGGCCAATAAGCCGACACAGGATGAAAGACGCCGCTGTCTTGCCGCCCCAGGGCGGCCGGACGGCGGCGTTTTCCTTTTCGGTTGAGGATTAAACGGTGCCGGGAGAGAGAGCTTGTGGCCATTCTCCACCCCAAAGCCGCTATTGGACCTGCCGCTTAATAGGCTACATAATCGCTTTCAGCACCCGTTCAGCCCGTTCAAGGCATTGACCCTCAGCGATGGAGCCCCCTTCCCCTGCCCTGCCCCGCCCAAAAATGCCCAGCCGTCATGGCATGACCAAGCGCTGGCTTCGTTTCGCGGCCATTGCAGCCGCATCGATTGCCCTGTTGTCGCGTCCGGCCGCGGCGCAGCAGATCCTGCGCGACGCGGAGACCGAGGCCTTCATGGCGGACATGTCCGCGCCGCTGGTGCAGGCGGCGGGCATGGAGCCGCGCAACGTCCAGGTGCTGGTCATCAACGATCCCAATATCAACGCGTTCGTTGCGGGCGGCCAATATGTCTGGGTGCATAGCGGGCTGATCGCCGCCGCCGACAATGTGAACCAGGTGCAGGGCGTGGTCGCGCATGAACTCGGCCATATCGAGGGCGGCCATGTCATCCGTTATGGCGAGGGGATGAAGGAGGCCACCGGCATCACCCTGCTGAGCCTGGTCCTGGGTGCGGCGGCGATCGCGGCGGGCGGCGCGGAAGCGGGCATGGGTATCCTTGGCCTGGGGCAGCAGGCGGCGATGGGCAAGTTCCTGGCCTTTTCGCGGGCGCAGGAGAGCTCCGCAGACCTTGCGGGCGCGCGCTATCTCAGCAAGGCGGGGATTTCGGGCAAGGGCAGCCTGGAATTCTTCAAGAAGCTGCAGAACCAGGAATATCGGCTCGCCATTCCGCAGGACGACAGCTATGGCCGCACCCACCCGCTTTCCGGCGAGCGCATCAATGTGCTGCGGGAAGTCTATACGGTCGATCCCGCCTGGGACAAGCCGGTGGACCCGAAGCTGGAGGCCCGGTTCGAACGGATCAAGGCAAAGCTGGTGGGCTTCGTTTCGGAACCCAACCAGACCCTGCTCAAATATCCCGAAAGCGACCAGTCGATCCCGGCCCATTATGCCCGCGCCTATGCCTGGCACAAGAGCGCCTATCCGGACAAGGCGCTCAGCGAGGTCGACGCCCTGCTGGCCGCCGCGCCGCATGATCCCTATTTCCTGGAGCTTAAAGGGCAGGTGCTGCTGGAAAGCGGCAAGCCCGCCGACGCCATCCCGCCCCTGCGCGAGGCGGTGCGGCTGACCAACCAGCCGCTGATCGCCACGTTGCTGGGCCATGCGCTGATCGCTACGGAGAATGACGCCAATTTCGCGGAGGCGGAAACGGTGCTGCGCAACGCGATTGCGCGCGATCGCGAAAACCCCTTCGCCTGGTACCAGTTGGGCGTGGTCTATGAACATCGCGGCGACTTGCCGCGCGCCGCGCTGGCTACGGCGGAGCGCTATTCGATGATAGGCAATGACCAGATGGCGCTGCGCAGCGCCGATGCCGCGATGCAGGGATTGAAGCCGGGCACGGTTGACTATCTGCGGGCGCAGGATATCGCCATGGTTTCCCGCGCAGCCGTCGAACAGAAGCGAAAGAAACGATGACAGACCAGAGCCGGCCCAGCTTTCGCGCGGCGCTTTCCAACAGGACCATCATGATGACCCTTGGCGTTTTCGCCTTCATCGCCGCCACCGCGACGGGCGCGGCGCTCGGCACCCAGAGCACGGGCCGCGTCGATGCCGGTGACAAGGCCGCGATCGAGCAGATCGTGCATGACTATATCATGGAACATCCCGAGATCATTCCGCAGGCGGTCGAGAAGCTGCAGGCGAAGCGGATGTCGGGCATGATCGACGCCAGCCGCAAGACGATCGAAACCCCCTATGCCGGCGCGTGGGAGGGTGCCGCCGATGGCGATGTGACCGTGGTCGAGTTTTTCGACTATGCCTGCGGTTACTGCCGGGCGTCGCTGCCCGATCTCGCCAGGCTGGTGGGCGAGGACAAGAGGGTGAAGATCGTCTATCGCGAACTGCCGATCCTGTCCGACGAGAGTATCGACGCGGCGAAGGTGTCGCTGCTGGCGGCAGAGAAGAACCAGTATATGCCCTTCCACCGCGCGCTCTATGCCGCGGGCAAGGTGACGCGCGAGACGATCATGGCGGCCGCGGCAAAGGTCGGGATCGACGCGAAAGCGGCGCAGGGGGCGATAACGGGGGGCCGATATGATGCGGAAATCCAGTCCAATATCGGACTTGCGCAGAAGCTGCAGGCGAGCGGCACGCCCACCTTCGTGATCGGGGGCCAGGTGCTGAACGGCGCCGTGGGCTATGATGCGCTGAAGGCTGCGGTAACAACTGCGCGGGAGAAATAGTCGCTGGATTTCGGCTGGATTCGGGAATGCGCCGGGTCAGCCGATTCTCCTGCTCCATGCAAAGCGAAAAGCGCGCTGCCTCTCTCCTCCGCCATTGACTCGCCGGTCCCTTTTGCCTATCGGACGCCCCCTGACATGCGGCCGCCCACCAGCGGCCCTTTTTTGTCACGCCCGATTCTTTTAGTTTTTGAGGAATGAACGATGAAGCGCACCTATCAGCCGAGCAATCTGGTTCGGAAGCGCCGTCACGGTTTCCGCGCTCGCATGGCGACCCCCGGCGGCCGCAACGTGCTGCGCGCTCGTCGTGCCCGCGGCCGCAAGAGCCTGAGCGCCTGAACGACGCGCCGCTTGATCGCGCGCCTGCCGTCATGGGCAAGCGCGCCGATTTTCTGGCGGCGAATCGCGGACGGCGTGCGCCCATGCCGGGCTTTGTCCTGCTGGTGCGCGAACGTGGCGACGGCGATCCGGCGATGCGCTACGGCATCACGGTCACGAAAAAGATTGGCGGCGCTGTCATCCGCAACCGGATGAAGCGCCGCTTTCGCGTTCTGGCGCGCGAACTGCTGCCAGCGCTTGGCATGGCCGGGGCGGATCATGTGCTGATCGGGCGCGCCGAAGGTATAGAGCGCGACTTCGCCCTGCTTCGGCAGGAGCTGGAAAAGGCGCTGGGCAAGGTGATGTCGCGGCCGGTGGGTGAGGCGCATCGTCCCTCCCGCCGGAAAACTCCACGGCCCGCTCCCGGAAGCGACGGGGCACCGAAGCAAGAACATCGACGGGAAAAGCCGTGATCGGGGGCCTTCTCATCCTGGTCGCGCGCTTCTGGCAATGGGGTCCGTCGCGCATCTTGCCGCCTTCCTGCCGCTATGCGCCCTCCTGTTCCGAATATGCGATTCAGGCGATCGGCAAATATGGTGCGGTGAAGGGTAGCTGGCTGGCCACGAAGCGGCTAATGCGATGCCACCCATGGGGCGGTTCGGGATACGATCCCGTCCCCTGACAGTGAATTTTTGAGACACGGCGGAGCCGACAAGCGTGGACGACAAGAAGAATATCATCCTGGCGGTGCTGCTGACCGCGGCGATCCTGTTCGGCTGGCCCTATGTCGCCAAACATTTCTTCCCTGCCGCCAATCCGCCGGCCACCAGGATAGAGGGCGGCAAGACCACGCCGCTCACCCCGTCCGGCACGGCCCCCGCGGCAGAGGGCGCCGCGGCGGTCCGTGATCTGGCCCTGGTGCTGAAGGACAGTCCGCGCGTGCCCATCCGCACGCCCAAGATCACCGGATCGATCAACCTTAAAGGCGCGCGCATCGATGATATCGTGCTGCCGACCTACAAGGAAACGATCGCGAAGGATTCGCCCGCGATCCGCCTCTACAGCCCCAGCGGCACCAAGGATGCCTATTTTGCGGGCTTTGGCTGGCAGGGCGAAGGGGTGAAGACGCCGGACGGCAGTACGGTGTGGACCACGACGGCCAAGGAACTGACGCCGACCAGCCCCGTCACGCTGACGTGGAGCAACGGCGTCGGGCAGACCTTCGAAATCCGCTACTCCATCGACGAAAATTACATGATCACCGCGCAGCAGAAGGTGTCGAACAGCGGCGCCGGGGCGGTGGGGGTCAAAAGCTATGGCTATGTCAGCCGGGCGCATCCTTCGGCCGATCCCGACACCTGGACGATCCATGTCGGGCCGATGGGCGTCTTCAACGGCGCGGCCAATTATGACGTGAATTACAAGGATCTGGCCAAGGGTCCGGCGGTGCAGAGCTTCCAGTCNACGGGCGGCTGGATCGGCTTTACCGACAAATATTGGCTTTCCGCNCTNGTGCCNGACCAGAAGGCCGCCTTCACGGGCCAGATGCGCAAGGGCGACGGCACGCAATATCAGACCGACGCCGCCCTGGCGCCCGTCATGGTCGCGCCGGGCAAGGCAATGACGCAGACCAACCGGCTGTTCGTCGGCGCCAAGGAAGTGAAGACGCTCCAGGCCTATGAACGGGCGGGCATTCCGCTGTTCGACCGGGCGATCGACTGGGGCTGGTTCTACTGGTTCGAACAGCCGATCTTCGCGCTGCTGCACTGGCTGTTCACGGTGATCGGCAATTTCGGCGTGGCGATCATCTGCCTGACATTCGTGGTGCGCGGCCTGATGTTCCCTGTCGCCCAGCGCCAGTTCGCCAGCATGGCAGCGATGCGCGCGGTGCAGCCGAAGATGAAGGCGCTGCAGGAGAAGTACAAGGACGACAAGCCCAAGCTGCAGCAGGAGATGATGGAGCTCTACAAGCGCGAGAAGGTGAACCCGCTCGCCGGCTGTCTGCCGATCTTCATCCAGATCCCGATCTTCTTCGCACTCTACAAGGTGTTGCAACTCACCATCGAAATGCGCCACCAGCCCTTCGTGCTGTGGATCAAGGATCTTTCCGCGCCCGACCCGCTGCATATCGTCAACCTGTTCGGTCTGTTGCCCTTCACCCCGCCGGCCTTCCTGGGCATCGGTGTGCTGGCGCTGCTGCTCGGCATCAGCATGTATTTCCAGTTCAAGCTGAACCCGGCGCAGATGGACCCGATGCAACAGCAGGTGTTCGCGATCATGCCGTGGATGATGATGTTCATCATGGCGCCCTTCGCAGCGGGCCTGCTGGTCTACTGGATCACCAACAACTGCCTGTCGATGTTGCAGCAATGGTGGCTTTACAAGCGTCACCCGCAACTCAGCGCGGCGACCGCGAAATAAGGCCGGCGATTTGAGCGAACAGGAACAGCCTGAGTTGATCGAGGAAGCGCGCAAGGTCTTTGCAGGCCCCATCGCCTTCCTCAAATCCGCGCCGGACCTCAAATTCCTGCCCGACATGGCGGTGAATGAGGTGGCATTTGCGGGCCGGTCCAATGTCGGCAAGTCATCGCTGCTGAACGCGCTGACGAACCGCAACGGTCTTGCGCGCACGTCCAACACGCCGGGGCGGACGCAGGAGCTGAACTTCTTCGACGTCGGCGACCCGCTGCGCTTCCGGCTGGTCGACATGCCGGGCTATGGCTATGCCAAGGCGCCCAAGGACATGGTGCGCAAATGGCGTTTCCTGGTGAACGACTATCTGCGGGGTCGCGCGAAGCTGAAACGGACGCTGGTGCTGATCGACAGCCGCCACGGGATCAAGGATGTCGACACCGATATCCTCGACATGCTGGACGCTGCGGCGGTCAGCTATCGCATCGTCCTGACCAAGGCCGACAAGGTGAAGGCCAGCCATCTGGCGGAAGTGAAGCAGGCCGTGTCCGAGGCGATCCGCAAACGGCCAGCCGCGCATCCGGACATCATCGCGACGTCGAGCGAAAAGGGCATGGGCTTGCCCGAATTGCGCGCGGCCGTGCTGGAAAGCGTGACGCAGGGGTAAGAACGGGCCCATGGTGAAGATCACCTGCCTCTGCGGCCAGATCAGCCTGACGATCGAGAAGCGTCCGGAGTTCATCAACGCCTGCAACTGCACGCTGTGCCGCAAGTCCGGTGCGCATTGGGCCTATCTTCACCCTGACGAGGTGCAGGTGGAGGGTGTCACGCACAGCTATTGCCGCGAGGACAAGGACGATCCGGCAGCGGAAATCCAGTTTTGCGGGCGATGCGGATCGACCACCCATTTCACCCTGTCCGCCAGCGCGGTTTCCCGGTTCGGCAACAGCATG
>JGI24741J21665_1000088_pt1 | contig 23611 bp, 15 predicted proteins | sample KBSCornC7_FD_21665 | JGI IMG/M metagenome (IMG submission 21665) | reverse complement strand
CGTTACTTGAAGGTGAAAGCCTGCGCAGGGCCACACGCGTCGCTGTGCGGCCATGCGCTGTGCGGGTCCGGCAGCAATCCGCGCCAGTCGCTCGCCAGCGCCTGCAGCGGCAGGCCTTCCGCCATGCGTGCGAACCAGCGCTGCAGCACGCGGCTGTAGCCCGCGAAAAGATGGGTAACGATCACGATCTTCTTGACGACTTGCCGCGAAACCTTCACCTGCGCGCCGGCCGTGAAATCCGGCTTGGCCAGGATCGAGCCGAGCGTGCGCATCGCCAGCCCCAGCGCGATCAGGCAGAAGCGCCGGATGCCCACCTCTTTTTCGGGTATCAACAAGGTGTAGTCGAGCGCGTTGCGAAGATGGCTGTGGGCGACGCCGATCAGTTGCGCGTAAGCCTTGCCGAACGCAGCCGGCACTTCGTTGCGGCGAATGTCCTCCAGTTCCACGCCGGCGCGGGCAAACAGGTCGTGCGGCAACCAGCAGGCGCCGCGATCGCGGTCCTCCCAGAAGTCCTTGAGGATGTTGGTCATCTGCAGGCCCTGGCCGAACGACACGTCCAGGGCCGACAGCTCCTCGCGGCGCTCGGCGATGCGCGGCGAATAGTCGCAAAAGAGATCGGTGAGCGTCTGGCCCACGATGCCGGCGACGTAATAGCAGTAGCGATCCATCTCGCGCATGTCGGCGAGGCCGGCGGTGCTGGTGCGGCGCTCGAAACTCGGCATGCCGGTGCACATCGTGCGGATGCAGCGCGCCAGCGATCCGCGCTGCGCCAGGTTGAAGCTGTCGGTGACCTGGATGATTTCTGCGGTGTGCGCGACCAGGTCGCGTTCGGCGGCGAGCGTGTTGCCGACGAGCAGCGGCGCCAGGTCGCGCGCGAACGATGCCGGATCTTCCGTGGATTCCACCACCCGCGTGAAGCGGTCGTGGAACTGCTGCTTGACGTCGCCCGGCAGCGCGTTTTCGTCCTCGATCGTGTCCGCGATCCGGCACAACAGATACGCGTTCGCGATCACCGTGCGCAGGCGCACGTCGAGTTGCGGAATAGTCAGTGCAAAAGTGCGCGAAACCTCCGGCAGAATGCGCGCCTGGTAGCCGTGGGCGCCGCGTCGCGATCCACTGGCGAAAGCTTGGGCGATCATTCTGCTGGTCTCCTTCGGCGCATCGTCAGCCGACTTCGTGATCGTACGCATTGTGCGTGAAGATGAGGTGGAAGTCGCGCGGAAATTGCTTTGACACGCGAACGCCGCCGTCGCTAGGCTCGCGGCGATTCGCGGCCGCTGCCGCCGGACAAGGAGTGGGTCGATGTCGTTTGCAGATCGGGTACCGGAATACGTCGAACGCATCGAGCGCGCGCTGGATGCGCGGCTGCCCGCGGCGGATGCCCGGCCCGCGTCCCTGCATGCGGCGATGCGCTACTCGGCACTCGGCGGCGGCAAGCGCATCCGGCCGTTGCTGTGCTATGCGAGCGGCGAGGTGCTTGGCATCGCGCCCGCGCGTCTGGACGCCGCCGCGTGCGCGGTCGAATGCGTGCACGTGTTCTCGCTGGTGCACGACGATCTGCCGGCAATGGACGACGATGCGCTGCGACGCGGCAAGCCGTCCACGCATGTGGCGTTCGGCGAAGCCACTGCGATTCTCGCGGGCGATGCCCTGCAGACCCGCGCCTTTGAAATTCTCGCCGGCGACGGTGCGCTTGACGCGGTGGAACGGCTGGGGATGATCGCGATCCTCGCGGGTGCAGCCGGTTCGGAAGGCATGACCGGCGGGCAGGCGGTGGATCTCGAATCCGAGGGCAAGGAACTCGCCGCCACCGACCTCGAAGCACTCGATCGCGACAAGACCGGCAAGCTGATCCGCGCGGCGGTGCTGATGCCGACCTGCGCGGCACCTGATCTACCGGACGATTCGCGCGATGCACTCGACCGTTTCGCCGAATGCATGGGACTCGCGTTCCAGATCAAGGACGACGTGCTGGACGTGGAAGGCGAACAGGCACTCACCGGCAAGACCCATGGCGCCGACGCCGCCCGCGGCAAGGCCACGTATCCATCGTTGATGGGCATGGACAACGCCAAGCGCCGCGCCGATGCGTTGTACGCCGATGCACTGGCTGCGCTCGAACGCTTCGGTGACGCCGCCGAACCGTTGCGCTGGATGGCACGCTACATCGTCCACCGGGATCGGTGAAGCCGGCCGACCGGCAGGTGAGCGTCCGTCGTTTGGTCGGGTGATCCCATCCGCTTCCGGGCTTGCATCGCGCCGCCTGAAGCTCGACACTTGCGTTCATCTGGAGACCGGCCTGTAGCCGGTGGGAGCCCCGGGGCACATAGTGATCAGCCAGGACGGGTCGCCGGGGAAGCGCGGCATCTTTGCGGAACTCAGCCATCGCCACGTATGGCGCGCCGCCGCGGTCTACATCGGTGCGGTGTGGGCACTCTCGCAAGGCATCGCGCAGCTTGCCCCCGTGTTCCGGGCGCCGGAATGGGTCACCCGCTGGTTCGTGATCGCCTGCGCGATCGGCTTTCCGTTCTGGGTGGCCTTTGCCTGGTATTACAAGCTGACGCCGGAAGGCCTGAAGCTCGAAAGCGACGACACCAGCCAGGATCACGCGTTCCATCGTGCCACCGGGCGCAAGCTGGATTTGTGGATCATCGGTGTGATGGCGCTGGCGATCGTGTTGCTGATCACCAACACCTTCGTGCTGCATCGCGACGTCAACAGCGCGGCCGGCGCGGCTGACGCGAAGGCCATCGCCGCGGCACTGGCCAAGATTCCATTCCAGTCGGTGGCGGTGCTGCCGCTGACCAACGACAGCGGCGATCCCAAGCAGCAGTATTTCTCCGACGGGCTTTCCGAGGAGTTGATTTCCGACCTCACCCAGGTCAACGGGCTGAAGGTGATCGGGAAATACTCCAGCTTCAAGTTTCGCGACAGCAGTGACAGCCTCGCCCAGATCGGCGCCGCGCTCGGGGTGGCGCACCTGATCCAGGGCTCGGTGCGCCAGCAGGGCAACCGGATCCGGGTCACTGTCAACTTGATCCGCGCCAAGGACGGAGCCAGCGTCTGGTCGAAAGGCTACGACGAGAAGCTCAACGACGTGTTCGCGATCCAGTCGAAGATCGGCGAGGCTGTCGCCGACGCGCTCAAGGTCAAGTTGCTGGGCAAGCCGATCGTGGCGAGCGACAAGCCGCCGAGTGGCAATGTGGAAGTGTATGAACTGATGATGCAGGGGCGCGCCACCTACCGCCGCGGCACCGAAGCCGGCATCCGCCAGGGCATTTCGCTGTTCCAGCAGGCGCTCAAGCTCGATCCGGATTACGCCTACGTCTGGGGGTTGCTGTCCAATGCTTCGGTCAACCTGGGCGTGCTGTTCCTGAATGGGGATGCGCGCCAAGAAGCCTTTGCCCAGGCTCGCGCCGCGGCGGACAAGGAGCAAATGTTGGCGCCGGACGCGGCGTACACCCATACCGATCGCGGTTACCTGCTGGGGACGCTCGACAACGATCCGATCGGGGCGCTGGCGGAGTACAAGCGCGCCCATGAGTTGGCCCCGAATGACACCACCACCATGAACCACCTGGCCGGTGGACTTGAAAACCTGGGACAACTGCAGGCGGCGGTCGACCTGTATCGGAAGACCGTCGCCAATGATCCGGCCCGTGTCGACATCTATGTCAATCTTGTACTTGCGCTGCTGGGACAACACCAGTTGGACGAGGCGGAGCAGATTGCCAAGAAAGGCTTGGCCTGGCAGCCGAATTACCCGTTTTTGCACAGCATGCTGACCGCGGTCGACGTGTTGCGCGGCAATGTGGACGCGGCGCGGAGCAATGCCGCCAAGGAAACCGACCCGGCGAATGGCCCGTGGGCGATCGCGCTTGCACAACAAATCGACCCCGATCACCGCAAGGCCGATGCAGCGCTGCGCGATTACATCGCCAAGCAGGGCAAGGACCAGCCTTATTTCGTGGCCGACCTGTACGCCGTGCGCAAGCAACCTGATGAAATGTTCGACTGGCTGCAGAAGGCCTGGAACCAGCGCGACCCGAATTTTTCCGGCCTGCTGCTCACCGACCCGTTCGTGCTGGCCTACCAGCACGATCCGCGCTTTGCGGCCCTGTGCAAGCAGGCTGGCTTGCCGCTGCCCGATCGCGCAGTGGCTGCGGCCGCGACTTCCGGCAAAACTTGATTGAGCCATTCCGTGGGGTGGCGAGCAATGGGGCCGAGGCGGACGCCGCATTCGGCCCGCTTGGGNTTTCGCTCGCCCATTTTGGCTGTCAAATCTGTTTACACCTTGGCGGGTCGGNCAGGTTCGCGACAAAANCCACGAAAGACAGTGGGTTGAATGGCGTCGCTGTCGCANCACTGTAATCTTGCGTCGGAAGAGTTTACAAATTCGCTATGTGTTTGCGATCAAGAACCNAATGAAAACAGTGGCTTGCGGTGGTGGCACAGGCCATGCAGAACCTACGCCGCGAGGAAGGAACATGCACCTGCGGTTCCCCCGCAATCCCAGATCAAGAAGGGGTATTCAGTGATGACACGTAATCTGGTTCTCGCGGCTGCAGCCTTGGTGCTGACCATGGCTGCGCCAGCAGCGTTTGCGACACGGGTGGTTTTTGATCCGCCGGCGACGTCGAATGACACCCTGCCGCCAACCACGGCGCCGCAGTGCGCTCATGACGATCCTTGCAGCATTGGGTTGCTCAACCACACGTATCAGGTGAATTTCATCCCCTGCGGGGATGTGCTGGGCGTCGACACCAGCGGATTCAGCTTTTGCCTGTGGATGAACAACGTCACCACGCACGCCGCTTCCAAATTCACGTTCCAGTTCATCGTGCCTAGCGGGGGCTCGTTCAGCGGTGACCAATTGGAATGCGGCAGCATCCCCACCAATTTCGCGACCGATAATTGCCCCCAGGCCCTGCCTGACCCCGGCAGTCTTGTTCACGGTTTCGTTTTTCCCTCACCCACCGCTTCCGAACCGGACGGACTTCTATCTGTTCACCGATTTCGTGAATTCGCCGGGCGCCGCCAACGTGACGCTTTCGGTCCCGGAGCCGGGAGAACTCGGCCTGTTCGGTCTCGGGCTGCTGATGCTTGGCGTCGGCTACGGCTGGCGTCGTCGTCGCCTTCACGCATAAAAACAAGCACGAGGCGCGACGTGCGGCAGGTCCAATGACTTGCCGCACGTCGCGTTGCCGTGTCTGCCGACGGGCTACTTTCCCGTCGTGCCGCGCTCGATCTTGCCGACGAGATTGCTGAGGATGCGCAGGTCTTCGGCATCCAGCGTGCTGCCACCCATCCCGCGAAAATGGTCGTGGAAGGCGCGCACCGCGGCTGGCGGGTCGTCCAGCGAATAGCCGATCGCGGTCAGCGCCATCCAGGGATCGAAACCGGCTGGCGGGTCGGGCAGGGTGGCGATCGGATCGGGCCACAAGCCGAAACCGTCGGCCGCCAGCGTCGCCCACGGGAACAACGGACCCGGATCATCCTTGCGCGATGGCGCCATGTCCTCATGACCGATGATCTGCGCGCGCGGGATGCGCCAGCGTGTGGTGAGGTCGGTCAGCAGGTTGACGAGGCTGGCGATCTGCGCGGGCGGGAACGGCACCTGGCCGTTATTGTCGATCTCGATTCCGATGGATGCCGAATTGACGTCGGTGATGGTGCCCCAGCGGCCCGGCCCCGCGTGCCACGCGCGCAGTGTGTCGCTGACCAGTTGATAGATGTGGCCGTCACGACCAATCAGGTAATGTGCGCTGACCGGGCCATCGGGGTTGCGGGTGCGCAGCGTATCGAGCGCCTGCTGCACCGAACCCTGATTCGTGAAGTGCAGCACGATCAACTGCGGCTTGCGGATGTCGTGATTTTTCGATGGCACCCAGGTTGCCATCGGATTGCGTGGCGGCAGCGGCGCACAGGCGGCCATGATGGCCACCGTGGCCAATGCGGCCACCCGATGTGCAATGCGCACAACACGGGAGCGATCGCAACGCGCGACGTTCACGCCGTCCGTGCGCCGGCATCGCGCAAACGCTGGCGCAGTCGATCCAGCTTGTCGCCGTAGAGCGCGCTGCGCGCGGTGTCGCGGCGGATCGGTTGCCGTACCTGCGCGGCACTGGGCAGGCTTTGCACCGTGCGCGCGGTCTTGTGGAAATCGAGGCACGCGTGATCGAAGGACAGGCCGCAGAAGTCCAGCAGGCGGCGCACCTCGGCGTCCGGGTCGGCGACCAGCGATTCGTATTGAAGGTCCATCACGCGATCCGGATATTTCTGCAGCCAGAAACGCGTGAGACGCAGGAAGTCGATGCAGTAATCGGCCAGTTCGTCCATGCTGCAGGCAAAGCCACTGTTTTCACTGAAGCACTGGCGGAAGCAGCCGAGGCAGGTTTCCACCGGGTCGCGCCGGACGATGACGACGCGTGCCGCCGGCATCATCGTGAGCGCCGCGCCGACCAAGTACCAGGTGACCAGGCTCTTGTCGGTGAAGCGCGGCTTGCGTTCGCGCCAGCGCATGGTGCGTGCGAGATAGTCCTGGCCGAGGCGCTGCCAATCCTCGGCGCCGGCATCCGGCACCCACAGCGGGAAGGCCGAATGGCGACGGTGCGTTTCCGCATCGATGACCTGCGTCATGTCCTTGATCTCGTTGGCGCCCTCGACCTCGGGGTGCGACGCGAGGATCTGCTCGACCAGCGTGGAGCCGGAGCGCGGGATGCTGACGATCAGGATGGCCTCGCGGCCGAGTTGCGGATTGATCGGTGCGGGCAGGTTTTTCGAGAAGACGTCCTGGATCGCGGCTACGCGGCGGCGTTCGCCTGCCGCGTCCCACTTCACCCGTTGGCGGCGCGAGGCGTTGCCGTGTTCGAAGACATCGAATGCCTGCGCGTATTCGTTCTGGTTTTCCAGGGCCTTCGCGTAGCTGAAGGCCAGCAACTCGTATTCGCGGCCGGCGAGGCCCGGTCGCGCCAGCGCATGCTGCAAGCGTGCCGCATCGGCCGCGTCGAAGCGCACGGTGTTGAGATTCGACAGTCCGAACCAGCCTTCGGCGTTGCCGGGGTCGCGGCGCACCACTTCGCGATAGCCCTTCACCGCCGCATCGATATGGCCGAGGCTGGCCTGGACGCGCGCCAGCGACAAGCGGGCCGAAACGTGCGCCGGGTTGAGTTCGATTGCGCGCCGCAGGGCCGCGACCGAGTCCTGCGAGTGTGCGTGCCGGCCGAGCGCTTCGCCGAGGTTGAACCACGCCAGTGCGGAATTCGGTGCCAGCGCGCAGGCCTGTCGCAAGTGCGTGAGGGCCTGCTCGGGTTCGGCGAGCTCGAAAAGGGCGATGCCGAGCCCGACGTGCAACTCGTCATCCTGCGGAAAAACGGCAAGGACCTTCCGGAAGCAGTCGGCGGCCTTGGCATGATCGCCACGACGCTGCGCCACCATGCCGAGCATCCGGACGGCGTCCAGGCAATCCGGAGCCAAGGCCAGCACGCTGTTGAGCGATCCTTCGGCGGCTTCGAATTGTCGTTGCTCCCATTCCCTGCGCGCCCGCGCCAGGAAACGCGCGGCTACCGAGGATAGCTGCCGTTGTGATGAATCGTGCACGGATTGCGACATCGAAAGCGTGCTCACTTCGTGATCGACGGCGGCACCAATAGTAGATGGTGTTCAAGCAAACCGCGGTCAAACACGGTGGGACGATCCGTCGACGGTGTGCCAGCGACGGGGTGAGAAAAAAAAGCCGGGCTTGCGCCCGGCGGCGGAGAGTGGCGGGGAGCCCTCAAAAGTCGTACGACACCGAGAATCTGAAATAGCGAGGCGAGCGGGTGTCCTGCACCCGCCCGAAGTCGGGATTCGGACTGGTGGTGGTCCCGAAGAAGTCGTTGTAGAAGAGCGTCGTCTGCTCGTTGAACACGTTGAACGCCGCGAGGTTGAAGTCGAGCCTGTGCTGGGCCCATGCCGGCCGATAGTCGACATTGAGGCTGAGCTGGTGGGTCCATGGCAGACGCCCGAGCGAGCCGGGCGGGACTGGTACGCCGCCGCACCAGTAATAGGTATGCGAACCATGCAGGGCGACCTGGTCGGGGCCGTAACCACCGCGGCACAGGCGCGGCGTGCCCGAAGCAATGTAGAGATTGCCGCCGACCGTCCACTCCGGGGTGATCGCGTACGCGCCGAAAATCTTGAGCTGGTGCTTGCGGTCGTTGGGCAGGACGCCGTACGAGTACTCCATCCTTTCCGGGAAGTCCCACGCCGTGGTGAGTGACTCGTAGGATCCGCTCTGCTGCGAATACGTGCTGACCGGACCCTCGGTGTTGCCCCAGGTGCGCGAGAACACGTAATCGATCTTGGCGAACCACTTGCCGTCCCACTCGTGCTGCAGGGACAGGTCAATCGAGTAGTACTTGCGTATCGGGCCCTTGGTTAAGCCCTGCTCCTCGCGCGTGAAGTCGATTGGATGCAGCTGGCCATCCGGTCCCTTCACCAGGATGTTGCTGGTTTCGCCCGGATTGACCATGATCAGGCTTTGCGTCCAATCGCTGCAGCTGTCCGGGGTCATCCAGTCGTAACCCCGCGCCCGTCCGGCCGCGCACTCCCTCTGCTCGTCATCGTAGTCGTCGATGATGCGGTTCATCTTTTGATAGGTGCCGGTGGCACCAAACACCCAACTCGTGCCCAGCATCTGGAACTCCTGCTGCATGCCCAACACGAAGTTGTCGGAATATTCCGGTTTGATGTTCTGGGCAGCCGACACACGCGGATCCTTGGGCTGGCCGTATTCGCTGTCGATCGACACGCCCGTCGAAGGGCTTTGAGGCAGCGGCGTGAAACCAATCGGCTCGCCGGTCGCCGGATCGACACCGGTGTAGGTTCCGTAAGTGCCGGCATTGGTTACCGGTGCGGCGATCGACAGTGCGAGTTGGGTGGGGAGCGCAAGGTAGTAACGGCCGGCGTTGCCGAACACCTTCAGCGTGGAATCGCCGTGCACGTCCCAACTGAAGCCGAGGCGAGGCGCCCATTGCGGCGTGGTTTCCCGGATGTAGGGCACCCCGGATCCGTCGTAGTTGACGAACTGGTCGTTGCGCAGGCCGAGGTTCAGCAGCAGGTTCGGAGTCACCTGCCAGTTGTCCTCGACGTACTGGGCGCGCTGGGCAACGCGGACCGAAGCGCTGCTGATGTCGACGTGCTTCTGTACGTAGTAGCAGGTGCCGCTCGAGTCGCAGAATGGGGCCACCTGGGGCACGGGGGCAACGAAGGGTGGCACGGTGGGATCGACGCCGAACACCGGCTTGCCGGCGTCGCTTTGCCCGTAGATCCACTGGTAACCCGGCCCGGTGTTGACGGAGCCGTCATACAGGTCCCAGGAAGTCACATTGTCGATGCCGACCTGGAAATCATGGTTGCGCCACTTGTAATCGAGGCTCAGCCGGTAGTTCATGATCGATTCGCGATGCCCCGGGTTCGCGATCGTGGAATTGCCCTGCGAGTTGCGGATGCCGCCCGGCGGCACGAACGCGGGATTCTGGTAGGAAGCATCGGCGATGTGCGGCAGCGACGGATCGAAGCCGGGGTAGCCCGGCTGCTGGGTGTAATACTCACCGTGCATCTTGCCCAGCATCGCATTCAGGGTCAGGTTGTCGCTGAGGTAGGACGTGTAATTGGCCGTCCACATCCGGAACGCAGTCTTGCCGGTCTGATCAAGGCTGTTGAAATCACCCTTCTGCAGGGTGTCGTAGTCGAAGTCGTAAACGGTGCCCCATACCTTGTGTTCGTTCTGGAGGCCAGTGACTGTCAGGATGTTGTTGTCGTTGATGTTCCAGTTCAACTTGGCATAGAGTTTGGGATCGTGGACGGTGACGTCCTCGGTGGTGGCACCGCCGCCGAACTCATCGGTCGTCCGGTAGTTGCTGTTGTCCTGTTCGGCGCCCACGAAAAAGAACAATTTGTCCTTGATGATCGGGCCGCTGATGTAGGCGTCGTAGATCGTTTCGCTGGAGCTGTTGTCCTTGCGATAGACGGCAAGGTCCCCGGGCAGCGTGCCTGCATCCGTCACCGGATCCGTGATCAGCGGATTGGCGTAGTAGTAATTGATCGGATCGGAGCGCCATTTGGCCGGCTGCCATTGCGCCCGCGCACCGAAATGCCATTCGTTGGAACCACTCTTGCCGATCTGGTTGATCACGCCACCGATCGAGCGGCCGTACTTGGCGCCATATCCCGATATGAAGGTCTGCTGCTGCTGGATCGCGCCGTACGGCAGGGTGATGCCGCCCTGTTGGTTGAGCGCCTCCGTGGTATTCATGCCGTCCACGTAATACGCGTTCTCGGCCGTCGAGGCGCCGCCGAACACATTGGCGGGCGTGCCCAGCGGGCCGCCGCTGAGTTCCGGACTGCCCATGCCGACGCCCGGTGCCAGCAGGGCAATGTCCTCGGCTGTGCGTGCCAAGGGCAATTGCTGCAATTGCTTGGCCGTGATCGTGGTGACCTGGTTGGTGGTGGTCACGTCGATCGCGGGGATCGAATTGGCTGTGACGTTGACCGCGCCGAGGGTGGTCGCGCCCGCCGTGGCGGATGCGGATGCGAAATCCACCGCCACCGCGCCGGCCGCGGCCGGCGTCACGCCTGCTCGACTCTGCACGACTCTTCCGTCCTGCAGCAAAGACACCGTGTACGTGCCGACGGGCAGGGTGATCGAATATTTGCCGGACGGCCCTACCGTGATGGTGCGGTTGTAGCCTGCGCCGCCGGTGATCTGGATGGTTTCGCCGGACGCCACCGGCGCGGTGCCGTAGATGGTGCCGCTGGTGGCCTGCGCCCAAGCCGTACCGGCAAAACCCAGGGCGGCCGAGCCGATGGCAATGGCCAGGGCTTTGCGCTTGAAAATGTTGTTGCGTTGCGTCGTGCGCAGAGACTTGTTCGTCATGTACGTACTCCCCGATGGACGGTCACGCGTGGAGCGGGCTTGCGGATGGGGTGAGCGCGGCACTTTCACTGCTGCTGTGGAAGTCATGCGCCATGTGTAAACGCCGGCTGCCGCGGGCAGCAGCATCATGCGCACGACCCTCGAACTCGTCTTGCGCGCGCCCGCGGTACGCTGCCGAGCATAATCAGTGGCCGCCAAAAACCACCAATGAAAAGACCGTCACTCGACATAGCTGGCGGTTATGGAGTCGTTGGCTGTCGAGAAGCCCGAATCGCCTTGAAACCGCTTGCCTGCTGCACATTCGCGCAACCGCGTGCACGGCAGCGCCGCCCGACTCGCCATCGGAACCGCGGCTACACACGCGTTGCGCGCGTGTACGATCCCGGTCACGAGAACATACCGTCGACGGCCACGGGAACTGCCGTGCAGCCGGGCTGCCTCGCTGGCCGGCGGTGAGGGCGAGCGCGATCATCGATGGCCGCATCTTTGTGCGGTTGGCTGATCGTTTGCGTTCGGAAAGCAATCACGCTCGCCAGTCGGCGGAACCATGGGACGGAGATGAACAAAATGACATCGAGACGTTTTCGTCTTGCCCTGTTGCTCGGCTGCGGATTGGCGTTTGCCTCGGGTGGTGCCGCGGCCCAAACCGTGCAGTCGGAAAATCTCTTCTACATGACGGACACGATCGACGCGCTGCAGAGTTTCAGGGCGCATGCATCGCAAATATCCATCATCGTGCCCGCGGCGTATCACATCGACAAATACGGCACGGTCTACGGTGGCGTCGATCCGCGCGTGTTGCAGATCGCGGCTTCGAACAATGTCAAGGTGATGCCGATCGTCGCGAGTTTCGACCAGGAGGGGATCCACGCGTTCCTGAGTGATTCCAAGGCACGGGCGCGCGCGATCGACATCATGCTGTACGACGCGCAGCACCATCACTACTACGGCTGGCAATTCGATCTCGAGAACGTGCACGTGACCGACGGCGATGCCTATACGGATTTCTACCGCGAGGCCGCCAAGGCATTGCATGCCCACGGCTTCAAGATTTCGATGGCGGTGGTCAAGGCGGAGCAGCCGGTGCCGGCATCAGATAGTTCCGATTTCAGCAAGTTTCTTTATGAAAACTGGAAGGGCGCGTTCGACTTCAAGAAACTGGCCGCGATCGGCGACTTCATGTCGTTCATGTCCTACGACCAGAACACGGCCCTGACGCCGCCCGGACCCGTTGCCGGCCTGCCATGGATGCGGCGGATGGCCGATTACCTGGTGCGGCTTGGCATCGATCCGGCCAAGGTTTCATTCGGCATTCCCACTTATTCGGATCACTGGTACGCCGCGTACAGCGACAAGAAAGGTCCGCATCCGACGCGCGATGAAATCACCTGGCGCGAAGTGCANGACTTGCTCGATCGCCATNAGGTCACGCCGCAATGGATGGACTCGATGGGCGTGGATTATGCGTACTGGCCGGGACCGAACGGAGTTTTCGAATGGTTGTTCATTGAAAACGCCCGCTCGTTTTCCGAAAAGCTGAAGCTGGTCCGCCAGTACCACTTTCGCGGTTTTTCGGCATGGGTGCTGGGGTTCGAAGATCCGGGAATCTGGGACGTGTTGAAGCAGCAAACCCGAGCGATTCACCACTAAGCATGGCCTGATTTTGCTCGTCATTCCGGGGCCACCACGGCTCCATCGTGGCGGACCCGGAATCCAGTTTTTCGCGCCTCGGAGTCAAGACCTGGATTCCGGGTTCTGCCCCGCAAACAGCGCAGGCAGCCCCGAAATGACGGAACTTGGCCGAGCATCGTGATAATCGGGAAAGCGCATGATTCCAAACAACAAGATTCGAACAATGATGCTCGCCGCCTTGGCGCTGATGCTGATTTCGGTGGGCATGGCGTCTGCCAAAGCCGCTGACCTGTCGTACGCCCATTCGTGGAATCATCCGGATTGCCCTTGCGCCACGGTCCTGCACGAAGGTTCGGCGGCCGAAGCCGGCTTCGTGCCGCAGGCGCTGGATGACATTGACGGCACCGTCAGCCGTGCCCTGGCTCGTCGTGCGACGCCGGGCGCCGTGGTGCTGGTCGCGCGCCGCGGCGTGATCGCCGAGTGGAAGGCCTACGGTTACGCGTCGCTCTACACCAACGCCGACTACGCCTTGGCGAGTGATCCGCGGCCGACGGAAAGGGATGAAATCTTCGACATGGCGTCCGTGTCCAAGCTGTTCACGTCCGTCGCGATCATGCAGTTGTGGGACCAGGGCAAGTTCAAGCTCGATGACCCCGTCGCCAAATACCTGCCGCAGTTCGGCGTGCACGGCAAGCAAGAAGTGACCATCCGCCAGTTGCTGACGCACACGTCAGGATTCCGTCCCGACCCGCCGACGCCGCTGTTCGAAATCAAGGGTTCACGCAAGGACCGCCTGGATTACGTGCTGCAACTGCCGCTCGAACATCCGCCCGGCACGCATTACGTCTACAGCGACATCAACTTCATCACCCTGGGCGCGCTCATCGAAAAGTTGAGCGGCGAACGCGAAGACGTGTTCATCCGCAAGCACCTCACCGGGCCGTTGCACATGGCGGACACCATGTACGACCCGCCGGCGAAACTGAAGCCGCGGATCACGGCAAGCGAATACCAGCCGTGGACGCATCGCGGCATGCTGTGGGGGTCGGTCGATGACGAAAATTCTTGGGCGCTCGATGGCGTCGCGGGTCATGCCGGGGTTTTCAGTACCGCGTACGACCTGGCGGTTTTCGGACAGATGATGTTGAACGGCGGTACTTACGACGGCGCCCGCGTGTTGTCGCAGCGCGCAGTCGATCTGCTGCTGACCAACTGGGACAAGAAATTCCCGGACGATGCCACCGGCCTCGGCTGGTCGATCGACCGGGGTTGGTTGATGGGCGCGCTTTCGGGGCCGCATTCATCCGGCCACGAAGGATTCACCGGGACGTCGCTGGTCATCAACACGCGCAACGATATCGTTGCCGTGATCCTGACCAACCGCGTGCATCCGAATCGCCACGGTCCGTCCGCCGTCACCGCACTGCACGACATCAACACCGACATTGCCAACGCGATTCCCGTCACGTCACCCGACGGCGGATCGGCATGGTTCTCGGGTTATGGCGATTACTTGAACCGGACATTGNCCGCCAAAGTGGAGCCGCATTCCGGCGCCACCTTGTCTTTCCAGACCTGGTATCGNCTGCAGCCCGACGACGATTACGGCAGCATCGAGGCATCGCCGGACGGGATCCATTGGCAGGCACTCGATGTGTTGACGGGTTCCAGCGACGGTTGGCAAACCAAGACGGTGGCGTTGCCGGCGGATGCTCAGTTCGTCCAATTCCGGTATCGAACCGATGACGAGATCAATGGCCGCGGCTGGTACGTGGACGATCTGCAGGTCCATGCCGGCGGCAAAACGGCGCAGCCGAAGATCACCGACAGCCAGTGGCAACAGCGTGACTATTGATGGCGCCCGCGTCTGCCGGACCATCGTCGCGCTGCTCGCGCTGTGGGCATGTTCGGCGTCGTTCGCGGCGGTGCCGGCTGCAGCAGACAAGCATTCCACGGCCGATTTCCGGACGGGCATCGAAACCTTGCTGCACGATCGGCTTGATCTGATCCGCGGCAAGCACGTCGGCCTGATCACCAATCCGACCGGCGTCGACCACGAGCTCGTCGGCGACGTCGACCTGCTGGCGCACGCGCCGGGCGTGCATCTGGTGGCGTTGTTCGGCCCCGAGCACGGGATCCGCGGTGCGCATCAGGCAGGTGCGGGCGTCGGGTCGGAACGCGATCCGGTGACCGGGCTGCCGGTGTACAGCCTGTACGGCAAGACGCGCCAGCCGACGCCGGCGATGCTGAAGGGCGTGGATGTGCTGGTGTTCGACATCCAGGCCGTCGGCGCGCGCTTTTATACCTATCTCTACACGATGGCAGACGCGATGAAGGCCGCAGCGGCGGCGCGCATCCCGATCATCGTGCTGGATCGACCGGATCCGATCGGCGGCACCGCGGTGCAGGGGCCGGTGCTCGATCCGAAATTCGCTTCGTTCGTCGGTGAATACCCGATTCCTCTGCGCTACGGCATGACGATCGGCGAACTGGCCGGACTCTTCAACCACGAGTTCCACATCGGCGCCGACTTGACGGTGGTGCAGATGCGCGGCTGGAGGCGGTCGATGTATTACGACGATACGCCTCTGCAATTCGTGATGCCGTCGCCCAACATGCCGACCGAAACCACCGCGCTGGTGTATCCGGGAATGGGCCTGGTAGAGGGCACCAACGTCTCCGAAGGGCGCGGCACCACGCGGCCGTTCGAGTTGCTCGGTGCGCCATGGATCGACGCCGACCAATTGGCGCGCGCACTCAACGACAGACACCTCGCCGGGGTGCGATTCCGCCCGGTCCATTTCACGCCCACGTTTTCAAAATATGAAGGCAAACCGTGCAACGGTGTCCAGGTGCACGTCATGGACCGCGACACATTCGATCCGGTGGTCGTCGGGCTCACCGTCATTGCGACGATCCACGATCTCTATCCGCATGAGTTCCACTTCAACGCGTCCGATTTCGATCGCCTGATCGGCAATGACTGGGTGCGCCAGGACATCGAAAAAGATGTTCCCGTTTCCGAAATGCAGCGGCGCTGGCAGGTCGGCCTGTCGCAGTTTGAAAAGGTTCGGCAGAAATACCTTTTATACAAGTGAGGCCGAGGAACCTCGTCATACTCGCGTGGGCCGGTACTTGGCGCGGCTCGCGACGGGCTTACAACTCATGACTGGGTCCCGGCCTTCGCCGGGGCGACGATAAAGGCCATTGGTCAGCGATCCGCGAGAGCAGGGTCGTCCAGCAGCTCGATCCAGTGGTGGACCGGCACCGCCGATTCGCTGCCGAGGTGCAACTGGCAGCCGATGTTGGCGGTGGCGATGACAGTCGGACGACCCTCCTGAAGCGCGTCGAGCTTGTTGCGTAGCAGCGATTCCGAAAGCTTTTTCTGCAGCAGCGAATAGGTACCGGCCGAGCCGCAGCATAGATGGCTGTCCCGCACCGGCGTGAGTTCGAACCCCGCGGTTCGCAGGGTTCGTTCCACCACGCCGACGATTTGCTGACCGTGCTGCAGCGTGCAGGGAGAATGCCAGGCGATACGGCGGCCGTGGCCAATGCCTGCAAAGGCTTGCAGGTTTTCGCGCGCCAATACCTCGCCCAGATCCCGCGTCAACTCCGAAACGCGCGCCGCCTTCGCCGCGTAGTCTGGGTCATCGTGCAGCAGGTGACCATATTCGCGCACCATCGCGCCGCAACCGCTCGCCGTCATCACCAGCGCCTCGGCGCCAGCTTCGATGTGCGGCCACCATGCGTCGATGTTGCGGCGCATGAATGCCTTGGCTTCTTCGGGTGCGGTGAGGTGATGGCTGATGGCGCCGCAGCAGCCGGCGCCTTCGGCACGCACGAGTTCGATGCCGAGTTTCGCCAGCACGCGTGCCGCCGCTGCGTTGGTGGCGGGCGCAGCGACCGGCTGCACGCAGCCGTCGAGCACCAGCATTTTGCGCTCGAGGCCGTGGTTTGCGGGCCATGATGCGGCTTCGAGGCGCCGTGGCGTCTTGCACATGCCGCCCGACCAGCGCTGCGGCACGATACGTCCGAGCTTGTAGAAAAAGCCGAAGCGCTTCGGATACGGCACGATCCCACGCAACACGCGGCGCATCACGCGTTCGACGAGTGGCCGCTGGACTCGTGCATCCACCGCGCCACGACCGATATCCACGAGCCGTCCGTAACGGACACCCGAGGGACAGGTGGTCTCGCAGGCGCGACAGGTCAGGCAGCGGTCGAGGTGCACTTGTGTCTTGCGGCTCGGCGCTTCGCCTTCGAGTACCATCTTCATCAGGTAAATGCGGCCGCGCGGCCCGTCCAGTTCGTCACCCACCAATTGGTACGTCGGGCAGGTTGCGGTGCAAAAGCCGCAATGGACGCAGGCGCGCAGGATTTCCTCGGCTTCGCGACCTTCGGCGGTGTTCTTGAACGGTGGGGCAATATTGGTTTGCATCGAAAACTGGATTCGCTCAGAGAAAGAGTTTTCAACCGTCAGAATTCGGCGTACATGCGCCCACGATTGAAAATGCCGTGCGGATCCATCGCCGTCTTGACGCGCTTGTGGAGTTGCATCAGCGGTTCCGGCAACGGGTGATACGGCTCGGGCGATCGAATTTGACTGCGAAACAGCATCGCGTGACCGCCATGTTGCGCGGCGGCGGCGCGGATCTTCTCCGCGGGTGCGTTGCTCTTCAGCCAGCGCAACGCGCCGCCCCATTCGATCATCTGTTCGCCGGGCAAACCCAGGATGGCAGCCGGCGGCAGGGAGATGCGCCACAACGGCGCATCGCCGCCGAAGAAGGGGCGTCGCTGTTCGCGAACGTCCAGCCAGAACGCGTCGGCGTTTTCCAGCACTTCGCCGCCAATGGTGCCGCGGGCTTTCGCGAGTGCGCTCACCGTTCCNGACAGGCGCACGCAGAGTCGCTCGCCTTCGATGCATGAGGCGGAAATCGGCAACGGTGCGGCCGCCCANCGGCACAGGTTTTCCACCGCTGCACGCGGCGTCAGGGACTGGACCAGTGTCATGGTTTCGCGCGGCCGTGGCAGCACCTTGAGGCTGACATCCAGGATCACGCCCAATGTACCCATCGCCCCCGCCACGAGGCGCGACAAGTCGTAGCCCGCGACATTCTTCATCACCTCACCGCCGAAGCGCAGGATTTCGCCGCAGCCATTCACGATGCGCGTGCCGAGCACGAAATCGCGCGCGGCACCCGCGTAAGCGCGGCGCGGACCGGAAAGGTTCGCCGCGATCGTGCCGCCGAGCGTAGCTGCGGCACCGAAGTGCGGCGGCTCGAAGGCAAACATCTGATCGTGTTCGGCCAACAACGTTTCGAGTTCGGACAGCGGCGTGCCGGNGCGTGCGGTCAGGACCAGCTCTTCGGGGTGATAGTCAACGACACCGCGATGATCCACGAGCGCCAGCGGTTCGCCTTGCGCCTCACGCCCGAGGAAATGCTTGGTGTCGCCGCCGAGGATTGCCAGCGGCATCCGCCGCTCGATCGCGTCGATCACGCGCGACTGGATGTCCGTGCTGGCATCGCGCGACGCGGTCAAAAGCGTTCCAGTTCCGGAAACGGCAACTCGCCGGCGTGGACGTGCAGGCCACCGTATTCTGCACAACGTTTCAGCAGCGGCACGGCCTTGCCCGGATTGAGCAGGCGCTTCGGATCGAAGGCCGCCTTGATCGCATGGAATTGCGACAACTCGGCGGAAGAAAACTGGTCGCACATCTGGTTGATCTTCTCGACGCCAACGCCGTGCTCGCCGGTGATCGTGCCGCCCACCTCGACGCACAGTTTGAGAATGTCGCCGCCGAGTTGTTCGGCGCGCTCGAGCTCGCCCGGTCGGCTTGCGTCGTACAGGATCATCGGGTGCAGGTTGCCGTCGCCCGCGTGGAATACGTTGGCGACGGCCAGATCGTGCTTGCGCCCGAATTCCTGGATGCGCCGCAGCACCAGCGGCAGGTGCTTGCGCGGGATGGTTCCGTCCGTGCAGTAGTAGTCGGGCGAAATGCGGCCCATCGCGGGAAACGCCATCTTGCGTCCGGCCCAGAATCTCGCCCGTTCGGCTTCGTCGCGCGACACGCGCGTCGCACTGGCGCCGCACCGCGCCATGATCGCGCTCACCCGCTCGATGTCGTCGGCGACCGCTTCGGCGGTGCCGTCCAGTTCGCACAAAAGGATCGCGGCTGCGTCGACCGGATAACCGCTGTGGACGAACGCCTCGGCGGCGCGGATCGCCGGGTTGTCCATCATCTCGAGCCCCGCCGGCACGATGCCGGTGGCAATCACCGCGCCCACCGCGGCGCCAGCCTGTTCCACGTCGGCGAACGCGGCCAGCACGACGCGCGCGGTTTCGGGTTTCGGAACCAGCTTGACGGTGACCTCGACGATCACGCCGAGCATCCCTTCCGAGCCGGTCGCGAGCGCCAGCAGGTCGAAACCCGGCGCATCCAGCGCATCGGCACCGAAGGTCAGTAGCTCGCCATCCATCGTCACCATCTTCAGCTTGAGGATGTTGTGCACGGTCAGGCCGTACTTGAGGCAGTGCACGCCGCCGGCGTTCTCGGCCACGTTGCCGCCGATGGTGCAGGCGATCTGCGACGACGGATCCGGCGCGTAGTACAGACCGTACGGCGCCGCGGCTTCGGAAATGGCGAGATTGCGCACGCCGGGTTGCACCCGCATCGTGCGGTTGACCGGATCGATGTCGAGGATCGACATGAATCGCGCGAGGCTCAGCAGCAATCCGTCGCCCAGCGGCAGCGCTCCGCCCGACAGGCCGGTGCCGGCACCGCGCGCCACCACCGGTACGCCGCATTCATGACAGACACGCATGATCTGCTGCACCTGCTCGATGGTGCGCGGCAGTACGGCGACCATCGGAGTCTGGCGATAGGCGGACAGGCCGTCGCACTCGTACGGACGCAAGTCTTCGGTGGCGTGCAGGATCACGTCATCCGGCAGGAACCGGCGCAGCGCGGCGACCAGTTCACCCTTGTCGATCGTCGGATCGCCGGAATCAGTCATTCCTGTTGCCTGCTCTTGCCCTCAAGGGTATGTCGATCCGATCAATCAGTCAGCGTCGTAGGGCGGGTGATAACCCGCCTTCGGCCATGCGGCGGGATGCGCTGCTCCCGCCCTACGTGCTGATCTCCCGTGATTGCCAACAACGTTGCGCGGCCGCCAGGCCTGCGCCGGTCTCGAATGCATGCCCGCGCGCGCGCAACACGTCTTCTAGCGCGGCCAGCAAACGTAATACGAAGTGCGGTTGCGAGCCATAAGCCATCAAGCCGACGCGCAGCATGTGTGACTTGAATGGGCCAAGGCCGGTCGCGACTTCGATTCGGAAGCCATCCAGCAACGCCTTTCGCACGTCGCCGGCGTCCACTGCGACGGGCAGCAGCACGCCAGCCACGGTGTGCAGGCTGTGTTCGGGTGCCGCCAAAATCTTCAGTCCCAGCGCCTCGATGCCGGCGCGAAACGCGGCAAAGTTGCGCTCATGGCGCGCCCAGCGACGTTCGCATCCTTCGTTGTGCAAGCCGAGCAATGCCGCGCGCAGCGCGTACACCAGTGGCGCCGAGATCGTGTGGTGATATTGCCCCTCGTACCAGTATTTTTTCAACGCAGGCACGTCGAGATAAAAGCTCGACACCGGTGACTTGCGGGTGCGCACGCGCTCCATCGCACGTTCGTTCAGTGTCAGCGGCGCCATGCCGGATGGCGCGCCGAGCGCTTTCTGGCTGCCGCTGTAGCAGACATCGATGCCGGCGGCGTCGATGTCGATCGGATGGCCGCCGAGCGAGGCGACCGTGTCCGCGATCAACAACGCGTCGACTTCGTGCGCCGCCACAGCAATGTCGGCGATATCGTTTTGCGCGACGCCGGTCGAGGTTTCGCCGTGCACCACGCCGACGACGCGCGGGCGGACCTTGCGGATGATGTCGCGCATCCGGTCCGCGTCTAGCGGGGTGCCCCATTGCGCTTCGACCCGCGTCACCTTCGCGCCCAGCCGTTCGGCCATGGCAGCCAAACGCTCGCCGAAGTAGCCCATGGTGCCGATGACCACCGCGTCGCCCGGCTCGATCGTGTTGCACAGCGCGGCCTGCATCCCGGCGGTGCCGGTGCCGGACAGCGCGATCGCGAAATCGTTGGTGGTCTGGAACGCTTCGCGCAGCAGCACCTTGAGTTCATCGAATATCTGCAGCATCGCCGGGTCGACGTAACCCAGCGGCGGCAGCGTCATCGCGCGCAATACCTCGGGGTCGAGTTCGCTAGGCCCCGGGCCGAGCAATACACGAGTCGGCGGATGCAGCGGTGCGCTGCTGAGGTCGATGGTCACGCTCGGTTTGCCTTCAGCAAGTTCGAAACGGAAGTCTTCAGCGGCAAGGATAACGCGCGCTGCAGCGTTCGATTGCCGAGCATGAATTAAACAGCCGCCGAGCGATCTCGCAGGTTGGTGCTGAGCGCAGCGAAGCCCAGCAATGTCGCGGTTCATCCGCGATAGCCTGTTGGGCTTCTCCCGGAACAGGTCCGGGATCAGCCCAACCTGCCATCCCGCCTTCACCGGGGCGGCGCCCATAGCTCCGAGCTATGCCAGCCCGCGGGTTTTTCATTGGTGACTCGCGCGTACGCTTCGGTACGATTGACGGGGTTTGTCGGGCAGGCGCCTCGCCGGCGCGAAAAGACACCGGATTGACTCGCGCCGTCCCTGGTGCTCGCTCTACGGGCTTTCGGCGTTCGCGGTTGCAATCCTGCAAACGCAGCCGGGTTCCCCGCAAGAAGCCGCGGCGGTCCGGAATGACGGGCAAAAATCAGGGACTACTCGTGCTCGACCTCGCCATCATCGTTATTTACCTGATCGTGATCGCGGCAATCGGGCTGCGCATCAGCGGCAAACAGCGTTCCGCGACCGACTACTTCGTCGGCGAACGCAACCTGTCGTGGTGGGCGGTGTGTTTCTCGATCGTCGCGACGGAAACTTCGACACTGACCGTGATCAGCGTGCCGGGCGTTGCCTACCTCGGTGCCTACGGTTTCGTCGAGCTGGCGTTCGGCTACCTGCTTGGGCGCAGCATTGTCGCGATCGTCCTGTTGCCGCTGTATGCGCGCGGCAACCTGGTCAGCGCCTATCAATACCTGGGGTTGCGTTTCGGACCCAAGGTGCAGGGCTTGGCATCGGCGACGTTCCTGGTCACCCGCCTGCTCGCCGAAGGCGTGCGGCTGTTCGCGTCGGCGATCCCGATCGCGCTGTTGCTCGCGGCCATCGGCGTGCACGCAAGTTACCTGGAAATCATCGTGGTGCTGGCCGGTGTGACCGTCGCCTATACCTACATCGGCGGCATCCGCGCGGTGGTGTGGACCGACGCGATCCAGATGATGCTTTATCTCGGCGGTGCGCTGCTCAGCGTCGGCATCTTGCTGCACGGTACTTCGTTCGCCGAATTGGGCCATGCATTCGCTGCCGGCAAGTTTCAGGTCTTCGACTTCCATGCGCCGATCCTGACCAGTCCGTTCGCGTTCGTGGCCGCGATTTTCGGCGGCGCCGTATTCACGATGGCCTCGCACGGCGCCGACCAGCTCATGGTGCAGCGCATCCTCGCCTGCAGGAACCTGCGCGACAGCCGCAAGGCCATGATCGGCAGCGCGGTGTTCGTGATGGTGCAATTCGCGTTGTTTTCACTGGTCGGCACGCTGCTGTGGATCAAGTTCGGCGGCCAAACGCCCGCGCAACTCGGCTTGAGCGGCCCCGACGACCTGTTCCCGGAATTCATCATCCGCGGGCTGCCGCCGGGCATCTCGGGCCTGATGGTGGCCGGCATCCTCGGCGCGACCATGGGTTCGCTGTCGTCGGCCATGAACTCGATGTCCAACTCGACGCTTACCGACCTGATCCGCCTGTTCGGCCGTCGCGACCATGGCGACAAGGCCATGCTGCGCATCTCGCGGATTTCGACGCTGTTCTGGGCCGGCGCGCTCGTCGGTTTCGCGTCGATGTTCACCGACACCCACAGCCCGGTCGTGGTGCTTGGCCTCAGCATCACCGGTTATACCTACGGCGCGTTGCTCGGTGCGTTCCTGCTCGGGCTGCTGGTCAAGCGCGCCAACCAGCGCGACGGCGCGATCGCCTTCATCGCCACGGTGGTCATCATGGCCGTGGTGGTGCTCGGAGTGAAAATCCACGGCCAATCGCTGGCGTTTCCGTGGTACGTGCCGATCGGCGTCGCGATCACGCTGCTGGTCGGCGGCGGGCTATCACTGTCCCATCCGCGGGAACAACGGGTCCTTGCAGAGATCGCTTCCGACGATCCGGAAAGGCAACCCCGTGCGGCCGAGCCGCAGTGACGGTCCCGTGCGCATGGCGCAACGCCACCGGCACGCTGAATCCATGATGTCGATCACTGCACATATCCCGGTTTTCTCCAGTAGGATGCCGGGAAATTCGATGCATGACTTTTCCGGCCGCCAAAACCGCGTGCGCGATCAGCGGTTTCATTTTCCAGTCGTTCCCGACGATCGAAAAATGCTGGCACGTCTTCGCGCCGGCCCGGGCTGCTGCATGCCATGGTTTTCAAGGGCGGCCAGCTCGGGAGGGTTCGATCGCGATGCGAAGTGAAAGAGGTCCAGATGGACAAGTTTCTCATTGACGGCGGGGTGCAGCTTCGCGGCGACATCCGCGCCTCCGGCGCCAAGAATGCCGCGCTGCCGATCCTGGCGGCATCCCTGCTGGCCGCAGAGCCGCTGCGCCTTCGCAATATCCCGCAACTGCAGGATATCGTGACGATGAACACGCTGCTCGCGCAAATGGGCGTCAAGCTGAGCCTCGGCAGCGACATGCAACTGGACGTCGACGCCAGCGACGTGCACGCCTGCTTCGCGCCGTACGATCTGGTCAAGACCATGCGCGCGTCGATCCTGGTGCTGGGGCCGTTGCTGGCCCGCTTCGGCGAGGCCGACGTGTCGTTGCCAGGCGGCTGTGCGATCGGCGCGCGGCCGGTCGATCTGCACCTGCAGGGCCTGATGGCGATGGGTGCCGAGATTTCGGTGGAGGAGGGCTACATCAAGGCGCGCGCGA
>JGI24741J21665_1000086_pt1 | contig 23662 bp, 25 predicted proteins | sample KBSCornC7_FD_21665 | JGI IMG/M metagenome (IMG submission 21665) | reverse complement strand
CCGAGCACGCCGAGCAGGGCGAGCGCGATCCAGTCGACGCTGGCTTCGACATGGAGGATAATCGGAAACGCAAGCAGCAAAAGGGCGACAATGGCGCCCGCGCCAACATATCCGCCGATGCCAAGCGCCCGATACAAGCGCCCAAACGTCGTCCAGAACGGCGCGCGAAACCCTAGGCTCGCCTCGAATTCGAGCCGTCCGCCGGCGCAGAGGTAATAGCCCGGATCCATCTTGCGGCGGTCGGTCGCTCCCGCCCCGGACGCCACGGCTCTACGTGCAACCGTCAGTTCGTCGACGCCCGAACCTCGGGCGAGCTGCTCGACGGCGGTGCGGTACAGGTTGCGGGTCGCGAAATCCATTGCCGCGAAATCACATCCCTTGGCGAGGACAGGGTCGACAACGGAAACCCGTTCGAAGATCGCGGTCCAGTCGACGTCGGAGATGTTCCGCATGCTCGTGATGATGTTGCGCACCGTGACATTGGCCGAGATCTGGCGCTGCTGCTCGTCATGGATGGCGCTGTCAGCGGTCCGCCCGGTCATTGTCAGGCGCTCGTCGAGACGGATCAGCAGCGCCGCGAGCTTGGGATCCCGGTCCCGCAACCGATGAATGAGCTGAAGCGCAAAGGCGTCCGAAAGCTGATCCTGATCGAGCTCCTCCAGTAGGCCGGCGGCGGATTGGCCCGGAGTGTCCGAGTCCACCAGGCTGTCTGCGACTGCGTCAGCCTTGGCGCGCTCGTCGCGGCTGTAGACGATGCGTTCCGCGATCCGCCGGAGATTCTCGACCAGGATGATGCGCAAGGTGATGGCCGCGGCCCAGAGCTCGCCGATCGCGAGGGGCTGTTCTGTTTGATAGGCATGGAGGAACGCGCACCATGTATCGACGTCGAAACGGCTGTCCGTATGCGCGACGAATGCCCAGACCATCCCGAACACCCTCGGGTATCCCGCGAAGGGACCATCGGCGAGCTTGGGCAATTGCCGGTAATAGCGTGGCGGCAAATCAAGCCGGATTTCACGGATCTGGCGTTCGACGAGATGGAAGTTGTCGATCAGCCATTCTGCAGCCGGCGTAATCGCATTTCTGTCGTTCGCGGCAGCGCAGATCGATTGATAGGAATCGATCAGGCTTGCCTCATTGGCAGCAAGCCGGTCGAGCAGGGGATGGCCGATTTGCCGCTGCGGCCTGATGGTTTGGGCGGTCGCCAGGCTTCGTGCATGCTCCTGCAGACGCTCGACGCTGAAAATCGCTTCGCGAATGGCGTTCGTGTCCTGCCACAACGACGGTGCGAATATTCCCCTGGCGAAAATCTGACGAAGCAAGGACGACATCACAACCTTTCTGCCCGGCAACAATGTGCAAGCGATTCGGCTGTTAAGCCGTTGGTATCATGACCTTCGTCGGTGCCGAGAAACCCCGACCGATTTGTCCGTTATCTTCAGAATGATCACCCGCTACTTGTCGGCACGCAAACGCATATTATTGACTATTTATATCAAAATAATTGCTGCATTGCGTTGACCAAGGCAGTGGGAGCAGTCGGGTCCAGGACCGGCGGTTCAATGGCCGCCCACTGTTGCGAGAATGGTCCTCGTCCGGTGCCGATCTGGTCTGGCTATCGTTGACGGCGCGTTCAACCTTGACGCGGTGCGACGCACTATATCCGGGCGCGCCGGGCTCTATATGCCGCAGGCCGCTGGCGCCCGAGATCGGACGCGTTACTTCAATTGATGTGCGGCAGTGTCTGGAACTGATGATAGGGTGGCGGGCTCGAAAGCGTCCATTCGAGCGTCGTTGCGCCATCGCCCCACGGATTGTCGCCAGCCGGTCGACCGCGGAAGAACGACCAAGCGATGTTGACGAAGAAGACCAGCAGGCCCGTTGCCATGATCAGGTATCCGGTCGACGCGATGTGGTTCCAGTAAGCCAGGCCCAACGGATAGTCGGGCACGCGCCGGGGCATTCCTTGCAAGCCCAGGAAATGCATCGGGAAGAACAGGACATTGACCCCGCCAAAGAACAGCCAGAAATGCACTTTGCCGAGCGTTTCGTTGTACATCCGCCCGCTCATCTTGGGGAACCAGTAATAGAAGCCGGCAAAAAGTGAGAAAACGGCACCAAGAGACAGCACATAGTGGAAGTGGGCGATGACGTAATACGTGTCCTGGAGATAGTCATCGATACCGCCATTGGCCAGTACCACCCCCGTCACGCCGCCGATCGTGAACATGAAGATGAAGCCGAGCGCCCAGAGCAGCGGCGTCTTGAACGTTACCGAGCCTCCCCACATCGTGGCAAGCCACGAAAAGACCTTTATTCCCGTCGGCACGGCAATCACCATCGAGGCTGCGGAGAAGTACATTTTGACATTAACCGAGAGCCCTGTGGTAAACATGTGATGGGCCCAGACCACGAAGCCGATGACGCCGATCGCGACCATCGCATACGCCATACCGAGATAGCCGAAGACCGGCTTGCGACTGAACGTGGAAGTGACCTGGCTGATGATGCCGAAGCCGGGAATGATCATGATGTACACTTCCGGGTGGCCGAAGAACCAGAAGAGGTGCTGATAGAGTATTGGGTCGCCGCCACCGGCCGGATCGAAGAACGTCGTCCCGAAATTCCGGTCGGTGAGCAGCATGGTGATGGCGGCGGCGAGCACCGGAAGCGCGAACAGCAGCATGAACGCCGTCACCAGGATCGACCAGACGAACAGCGGCATCTTGTGAAGCGTCATGCCGGGCGCGCGCATGTTGAGGATAGTGGTGATGAGGTTGATGGCACCCAGCACCGACGAGATTCCGGCGAGATGCATCGACAGGATCACCATGTCGACGGCAGGGCCGGGTGATCCGATCGTCGACAGCGGTGGATAGAGCGTCCAGCCGGTGCCCGCGCCGAGTCCCGAGCCTCCGGCAAAGAACACCGAACTCACGAACAATCCGAACGCGGGTACGAGAAGCCAGAAGCTGATATTGTTCATGCGCGGAAACGCCATGTCCGGGGCGCCGATCATCAGCGGAACGAACCAGTTTCCAAAGCCGCCGACCATTGCCGGCATGATCACGAAGAAGATCATGATCAGTCCATGGGCCGTGACGAGCACATTCCACATGTGCAGCGCGGCTGCCGCATCCCGGGTGTTTGCCCACAGATGGAGATACTGGATGCCCGGTTCGGCGAGTTCCGCGCGCATCAACCCGGAGATGGCACCGCCCAGGATGCCTGCCGTGATCGCGAAGACCAGATAGAGGGTGCCGATATCCTTGTGGTTCGTCGACATGAACCATCGGACGAAGAAGCTCGGCTTATGGTCGGCACTATGGGAGTGGTCGATTGCGCGAAATTCGCTCGTGCCGGCCAATGCCTTCGCCATCCTTCACCTCCGCGTGGCGCGATCGGGAGCCGGAACAGGCGGACGGTCGATCGCCCATTGACGACAGTCGCCGACCAGTGAAGCCCGCTTGACCGGGCCACACCAATAAAGCTCGTCTTAGTAATTCCAGATCGCTGTCCGAACGGGTTAACAGGATGTCGGCACTCTCCCAAACGCATCTTTTGGATATGTCCCAGCAACTTTTTTGCTGCGTTCTCTCGCCGATCGACCAAACGCCATCTTCTTAGCCTGCGAAAGTAGCCAGCTACGTCATTGGGGGGAGGGCGATCCTTGTAACGCTTTCAGGAACTGCCATATCGGACGTATGAGTATTTGCGCCATTCGCATTCGGCCGGAGCCTCGCCCCCTTAAAATCTGCGGGTAAACCGGCCGCGCGCGTCGCCAGCGCAGCGTCCGGGTTTAGCGATCCGCGGTCAGCGGCTCCGACCTCCAACGAACTGGATGGAGGGGCCGCTATCAACCGGCGGCATCCAGGCGAAACCCTTCCTTCTTACTGGCGCGCGCCTCACGCTCGGGGACGCATGCGTCCAAGCGAGGACTGCTTGAAATGGCATCGCAATTATATGCTCACACACGGCATCATTCCGACGAGGCTTTGGAGATCGAAACCCTGCTACTGCGCTATCCCGATCTCGACACGCGGGAACTCGAGACGCTGATCGAGTTGTTCCCGCGGCTTCCCATGATCGACGTGGCGCTCATGACGGCCGACGACCGCCTGTCCGATCCTCTTGCCGCTTTCCACCGCGACCATGGCGACAAATTCTATACACCGATCCGTGTCTTGATGGCATTGCTGGCTGGGCCCCTCTTCGCCGCCGCAATCCTCTGGTGGCTGATGGGTTGAGGCAGATGGGTCAAACCGCTGAAAAGCTCAACTCATAGCAGAGAGCGCTCCCGCGGTCAGACTCGCTCGCCGTCGTTCGTCAGGCGGACGGTGTGGAGATCGTTGGCTGGGCGGCACGCCGCGCGCGCCAGGCGCCGCCTTCCCACCAGCACCCGGCAGCGTAAATTCCGCTGAAAAGGATGATCATCTGGTAGAAGAAGCTGGCGCCGATCCGGTCATGAAGAACCACAAGGCTCGCCACAAAGACAAGGCTCGGCCCCCATTCGGGATGGCGCACCAGTTTGAAGAACGTCCAGAAAAGCCAGCATATGATTGTCGCGACCACGAGGCCGCCAAAGAACGCGAAAAGCGTCTCGAAAAGCACCTGCAGCATAAACATCGTAACGCCTCGCTCCCGCGAAGTGCTCGATCATCCGACGCCCGGAAGTCGGGCACAGCATCAATATATGTCGCACTACGATATATATCAAGAAGTCGATCATTGCGCTTATGAACCGCCGCAGCGATGCGGCTGATCGCTGGACCGTCGGATGCTATCCTAGCGCGGCAAAGCCCTGCTCGAGGCCGTTGACGAGGTCGGCCTCGTGCTCGAGTCCGATCGACAGGCGCAGCAGGTTCGAGGTGATGCCGGCAACCCGGCGAGCCTCTTCACCCATGTCGGCATGGGTCATCGTCGCCGGATGGGCGATCAGGCTTTCCACGCCACCGAGCGATTCCGCGAGCGTGAACGTCCCGACGGCCTCGACAAAGAATCGGATCGCATCCTGGTCACCGTCCAGCTCGAAGCTCAGCATCGCGCCGAACCCGTCCTGCTGAACACAGGCAATGGCGTGACCCGGATGCGATTCCAGCCCTGGATAATGCACCACTTTGACCCTTGGGTGGTTCTCGAGAAAGCGCGCGACGGCGCCTGCGGTCGCCTGCTGGCGCTGGATGCGCGGGAATAATGTGCGCAGCCCGCGCAGCGTAAGCCAGGCGTCGAAGGGAGCGCCGGCAACGCCAGTGATGTTCGCCCAGTTCCGCAACTTCGTGACCTCGCCCTCATCGGCTGCCACGACCGCGCCGCCCACGACATCGGAATGGCCGTTGAGATATTTGGTCGTTGAATGAATGACGTAGTCGGCGCCGAGTTCGAGCGGCCGCTGTAACGCCGGGGACAGGAAGGTGTTATCGACCGCAACACGCGCGCCGGCACGATGCGAGGCCTGCGCGATGGACACGATATCGACGACCCGCATCAACGGGTTGCTGGGCGTCTCGATGAGCACAAGGGCCGGTCGAGCATTGAGCGCCGCCGCCAGGGCGTAGGGATCGGACTGATCGACAAAGACGACCCTGAACTGGCGCTTCGCCGCACGCGCCGCCAGCAGTCGGTAGGTGCCGCCATAGCAGTCATGCGGCGCGACAACGAAGTCGTCTGGTCCGACCAGCCCAAGCACAAGGTCGATCGCCGCCATCCCGGTCGCGGTGACGACGCAACCCGCACCGCCCTCGAGCTTCGCCAGCGCTTCGGCCAGCATTTCCCTGGTCGGATTGCCTGAGCGGCCATAGTCATAGTCTCGCGGCTGCTCGTAGCCTGAAAACGAGAAGGTGCTTGTGAGATAGAGCGGCGGGCAGACCGCGCCGAACGCGGTGTCGGTCGCGACTCCATGGGTCGCGGCGATCGTTTCGGGCGAAGCTCTCCTCGCCTTTTGTGTCGGATTATCAGTCATTGAACAGGCGCCCTTCAGTGACCGCGCGTACGATTCCTGCGCGGATGACGAAATCGCCGAACCGCTCGCCCGCTTCCCGTTCACGGGCGAACCGGCCGAGCACATTGGACAGCGTGTCGAGGATCTGATCCTCGCCGATATTTTCGCGGACCATGCGATTGAGTCTTTGGCCGTGGAAGCCACCGCCAAGATAGAGGTTATACTTGCCCGGCGCGCGGCCAGTGAGCCCGATTTCCGCGACATAGGGGCGCGAGCAGCCATTGGGGCAGCCGCTCATGCGGATCGTGATCGGCTCATCGGTCAGGCCACTATCGGCCAGAATAGCTTCGATCCTGGTCAGAAGGGACGGCAAATAGCGCTCGCTCTCCGCCATCGCGAGGCCGCAGGTCGGGAAGGCAACGCAGGCGATCGCATTGCGCCGCAAGGCGGAAGCATGGCCAGGTTCAAGCCCGTGCTCGACGAGCAGCGCCTCGAGCCTGGCGCGTTCGCCGGACTTCACATCGGCAATGATCAGATTTTGGTTGGGTGTAAGCCGGAAGCGGCCGCTATGGATACGCGCGACATCGCGTAACGCATCGAGCAACTTGCCTGACAGGCGACCATTCTCGACAAGGAGCGTGAGATGGTGCCGCCCTTCATGGCTGGTTTCCCAGCCGATCCGGTCGCCATTGGACGTAAAGGCGAAGGGTCGTGCCGGTGCCAGCTTGCTGCCCAGCCGCCCCTCGACCTCGGCCACGATCCAGCCGAGCCCCTTATCATCGATTGTATATTTGAAACGCGCATGTTGTCGGTCGACGCGGTCGCCATAGTCGCGCTGCACCGCCATCACCGCGTCAGCGACCGGAATCACCTGGTCTACGCTCACAAACCCGATGATATCGGCGAGACGCGGATAGGTGCCAGATGCCTGATCCGTGCGCCCCATGCCACCGCCGATCGCGACGTTGAATCCTTCAAGGCCGTCATCGCCCACAACGGCGATGAAGCCGAGATCTTGCGTGTAGACATCAATGTCGTTGGAGGGTGGCAGCGCGAAGCCGATCTTGAACTTTCGCGGCATGTAGAGGTCGCCGTAAAAGGGTTCTTCCGGCTCGGAACTCGCGACACGGGCATCACCATACCAGATTTCATGATATCCCCGTGTCCTGGGAATCACATGATCGCTGACGCGTTTGGCGATCGCGGCGAGCTCGGCGTGCAGTTCTGATGCTTGCGGATCGACGGTCGACATGACGCCGCGGGAATCATCACCGCAGGCGGCCACAGTGTCGAGCAGCGTGTCATGCAGTCCCCGGATGAGCGGTCTGAGGCTTTCCTTCAGCACCCAATGGAACTGGAAGGTCTGCCGCGTCGTCAGCCGTAGCGTATCGCCGCCATGGGAACGCGCCAGCTCATCGAGCTTCAGCCACTGCGCCGGCGAGCAAACCCCGCCCGGCAGCCGCACGCGGATCATGAACTGATAGGCTGGCTCGAGCTTCTGACGCCGGCGCTCGTCGCGCAGGTCGCGATCGTCCTGCTGGTAGATGCCATGAAACTTCATCAGTTTAACATCGTCCGCCTCCGGGACAGCCCCCGTGATCCGGTCGAGCAGTCCCGCGGCGATCGAGCCGCGCAGATGATCGCTTCGCGCCTTCATGCGTTCGTCCGGGCCGAGCCTGTCGCGTGGTTGGGAGATGTCGCGGCTGCGATCGACGGTGATGCTGGTCATGTCCATTCCCTCAATAGACGTCGCGCTGATACCGATGGTCGGCCTGGAGGCCGCGCACATAGTCCTCGGCAGCGTCGCGGCCGGTACGCCCCTGTGCCGCGACTATCTCGATCAGCGTCTCATGGACGTCGGGGGCGAGATGCGCGGCATCGCCACAAACATAGAAATGCGCCCCATCCTCGAGCCAGCCGAACAGGTCGGCGGCCTGTTCGCGCATCCGGTCCTGCACAAGGACGCGCCCGGCCCGGTCGCGCGAAAACGCGACGTCCATCCGGCTCAACACCCCATGCTTCAGGAAAGCCTGCCATTCCGCCTGGTAGAGGAAGTCAGTCCGGAAATTGCGCTCGCCGAAGAACAGCCAGGAAGCGCCCTTTGCCCGCCGCACCTCGCGTTCCTGCAGAAACGCACGATAGGGAGCGACGCCGGTGCCAGCACCGATCATCACGATCGGCACGTCATCTGCGGGCAGACGGAAATGCGGGTTGCGCTGGACATAGACCGGCAAGGTCGCATCGGGCGTGCCGCGGTCGACGAACTGGGCAGAGGCGACGCCGCTGCGGGCCTCCCCGTGCAGCGAGTAGCGGACCGGCGCGAGCGTGATATGCGCTTCGCCGGGCGCCGCCGACAAGCTCGACGCGAGCGAATAGAGCCGCGGTTGAAGCGGCCTGAGCCCGGTCACGAAGCCCTGCGCGCGAAGGCCCCTCATCGGGTAGCACCGCATGATGTCGATCAGATGGTGGGTCCGCAGGAAAATAGCGCGTTCGCCCGCGCGATCTTCGTCCTGCAGCTGCCGGAGCGGCTTGGCGTCGCTCAATAACGCCCAATGATCGAGGAATCGTGGCGTCGCCGTCGTGATCTCATAGCGGTGCGTGAGTGCATCGCCGATCGTGGTGACGCCGGACTTGAGCTCGATCGGTTCATCCTCCGACATGCCGAGCGCCTCGAGTAGGGCGGAGACCGTCGCCGGATCGTTCGCTACCGCGATGCCGAGCGCGTCGCCGGGCGCATAGTCGAGACCGGAACCTTCCAGCGACAACTCGATATGCCGAGTCTCTTTGGTCGAGCCACGACCAACAATGACCATATTCTCGATGATGGCGGCGGCGAATGGGTTGCGCTTGTCGTAGGTTGAAGATGGCAAGGGCGCTACGAGTGCAGCGGCCTTCGCCGGCACGGTTTTCGGCTGATCGGCGGTAAGAAGCGCGAGGATCGAATCGCTCCAGGCAGCGGCGGACACGTCATAATCCACGTCGCAATCGACGCGCTCGACAAGGCGGCTCGCGCCAAGTTCCTCGAAGCGACGATCGAGCCGCTTGCCGGCCTCGCAGTAGAATTCGTAGGTCGAGTCGCCCAGCGCCAACACGGCAAACCGGACGTCGCCGAGCTTTGGTGCCTTTCGCCCCTCGACAAATTCGAAGAATCCCATTGCCGGTTGAGGCGGATCGCCCTCGCCATAGGTGCTGGCGATAATCACCAGATCCTGCTCCTGCCCGAGCAGCCTCTGCTTGTAGTCGGCCATATCGACGAGCGAGGCCTTAAGGCCTTTTGCATCGGCGGCGACCGCAAGGGCACGTGCCACTTCCGCGCCGTTGCCGGTTTCCGTGCCGTAGAGAATGGTCAGAGTGCGATCGCCTGACTCGCCCGATCCAGTCGCCGGCTGAAGCGGATTCAATAAGCCCGCGTCCAGCCCAGCGAAAAAACCGCTGATCCACCGCGCCTGCGCCGGAGCGAGCGACGGCGCGAGTTGTTGCACCAAACGCCATTGCTCATGGGTCAGGACGCCCCCTTGATAGCCCGTTTCCGTCATCGTGTGTCCAGACCTTCGGCAGTTTCTGCTGCAGTTCCGGCCCTGCCTCGCGGACTGTCCTCCAGCCGCATTTGTTCAGGGATTCGGCTGGAGCGGCCTGTGCCCGACACTTCTCAGCGCAGGCAAAGGACTAATATTGTTGTTTTATAACAATATTATTGTTGCCAAGCTGATGAGGCTCAATGCTTTGATTGTCGCAAGCATTTGATTTCAGGCGACATATCTACCCTTTGGCCCAGCTTCGAAGATGTTCGCGGCGACACTATTAGATGACCATCGAGACAGGATTGCTTTGGGCGCTGGAAGTCGAATTTGGCACGATCGGAAACAGGGTCCACGCGTGGACCGAAGTTCAGCCGCTGTTCGCCACACGGGCCGCTCGTTCGATATTCTCGACATGGCTAAGGCGCATCTCGGAAAGCGCCGCGTGCAAGCGATCATCACGGATCCGGGGCAATAGTTCGCTGAGCTTGCGAACCACCCAGGCCTGCCCACGATTGAGGAAATTCACCCGTTCGGTCGGGTCCGGGATCGCCATCGCCTTGTCGTAGAACCCACCGCAGATCGACGATGCCGTTCCACCAAGGCGGGTCACCTGCTCGCTGAGCATGGCGCACCATCGCGCCTCATCGGCATGAATGGCTGTCATGAGCGAAGCGATTGCCGGGTGCGATCCGGGCTTGCTGTTCAACGTCACCCGTGCGCCGGCACGTTCGGCTTCGAGGAGTTCATTGAGCGCTGCAACGATCTCGTCGCGCGATGCAAAACCCATATACGCGTCGCTTCCCTGCGCGGCGTAGCAAACGGGAGAGGCGGGATCATCGTTCATGCCGACAACATGGCCGCGGCACGCAGGCCGCTGCGGATCCGTGCCATGACGCCTTCATCGGCTTTTGTGGAATGCACCGCATAGCCGCAATAAGAGAATTCCGGGCTGTTGGGGATCAGGGCGAGCCTTCCCTCATCGAGATAGGACCGCACCACGCCCATGCGAAAATAGCCGCTGCCGCCCACCGCGAGAATATAGTCGAGCGCCAGCGGACCATAGCTCACCGAGACTACCGAATTCGGCGTTTCGGGAAAGGCGGCATGGTAGCTCGCGGCGAATTCCTCGCCCCAGTCGATATGGACCCGGTCCTGGGGACCAAGCACGCGATCGGTCGGTGTCGTTCGAACCTGTACGAGTTTCTCTTCGAACAAAAGCTCGGCGATCACCCCAGGCCGACGGGGTGCCGCATAGAGGATCGCAACGTCGAGCGACCCATTCTGGACCTGCTCCATCAGCCGCTCGGCGGAGTCGATCTGGGTCCGCACAGCGATCTCCGGGCATTCGCGGCGCATCCACAACATCCAGTGCCTTAGCAGCGGGCTCCACAGGCTGAGTTCGGCACCAACCGTCACGACCGTTTCGCGCCCTGGCGGCAGCGCAACGGCGCGCAGGGCGCGCTCCCAAACCTGCACCAGCGTCGATGCGAAACGGAAAAATTGTTCGCCTGCCGGCGTCAGTTTTGCCCCGGCCTTGTTACGAATAAACACCGGCCGGTCGAGTTGCTCCTCGAGCACGCGGATCCGCGCACTGACGGCGGTCTGGGTCAGATTGAGATTAGCCGCAGCGTTTACGAAGCTGCCGGTTTTGACGACCTCCAGAAAGGTTCGGGCCATGCCGATGTCCATAACGGCAATCCTTTTGCACTAAATACACAATAATATTCGTTTGCTTGTCGACAATAGCAGACCGATATTTCCGTGCAAGGAGTCGTATCGTGATGAAGCATCTCGGACCGCTCAGGCCAGATCGTCCAGCGCGTCGCTATTGGCGCGACGTCGGGCTCGCCTTTGCCGGTGCAGCCGGCTGGATGTTGCTCAATGCCCTCGTCGGCGGCGGAATCGTTTCGCAGGCCATAATGCTCGTGATCGTCATCATAGCCGTGCCGACGGCGATCTATGCGGCGAGCGCGCTCAGACATTCACGATCGATGCGCCACACGCCGGGGTCGAGTCTCGAGCGCCAAGGCCTGATGGGCCTAAATACCGTCTGGCCACTAGGGACGGTGTGGGTGATCGACAACACGCCGGAAGCGAGGGGACAGCGAGCGCCGATCGCGCCGTCACGCGGCGTACCACCGGAGGTGCGGCGGCGATTGCGGAAGGACGAAGGGTGACCATCCGCCTGCCACGGCAAGCACTGGACCAAGGCAAGAAATAACAACAACTATTTTGATTTTAACGTTCAATTACATTCGTTTGCCTGGAACGGTCGATCCTTCGATGGTGAGGGCCAGGCAAAAAGGAAAAATCTCATGTCTCTACAACTTGGCCAGCGCGTACCCGATTTCGAGCAGGACAGCACGCATGGCCGCATTCGTTTTCATGACTGGCTGGGCGATGCCTGGGGCGTCTTCTTCAGCCATCCGAAGAATTTCACGCCGGTCTGCACGACAGAGCTCGGCGAAGTCGCTCGGCTGGCCGGGGAATGGCAAAGCCGGGGCGTAAAGGTCATCGGCCTGTCGGTCGACCCCGTCGAGGCGCATCGCAAATGGGAAGAAGATATCGCCGAGACGCAAGGGCACGCACTCAATTTTCCGATGATCGCCGACAGCGATTCCAGTGTGTCGCGACTCTTCGGGATGATCCACCCGGAAAGCGATCCGGTCCTCACCGTCCGATCGGTGTTCGTGATCGATCCTGCAAAAAAGGTCCGGCTGATCCTGACCTACCCGCCCAGCACAGGACGCAACTTTGACGAAATCCTTCGTGCGATCGATAGCCTGCAACTCACCGACGCGCGCAGCATCGCCACCCCGGTCAACTGGAACCCCGGCGATCCCGTGGTCATCTCGCCCAAATTGTCCGACGAGGAAGCGACGCGGCTGTTCCCCCAGGGCTATGAAACGCTGAAGCCGTATCTGCGGATCGTCGACCTGGCGAAGAGCGCGCCGTGAGTGCCCCCGCTTCAGATGCGCGCGCGGAGCCCGGTCACGGTCCTGGCGCGCTGGCAGGATTGCTGCGGCGCAATCGATCGTGGGTTGAGCGCAAGACGCGGGCCGATCCGGAATTCTTCGCCCGGCTGGTCGAACAACAATGTCCTGACTATTTCTGGATCGGCTGCTCGGACAGTCGTGTGCCGGCAACCGAGATCGTCGATCTCGACCCGGGCGAAATGTTCGTTCACCGCAACGTCGCAAATCTCGCATCTGCGGACGATCCGAATTTCCAGGCTGCGCTGGTCTTCGCGGTCGAGGCCCTGCGGGTACGCCACATTCTCGTTGTCGGACATTATGGCTGTGGGGGCGTGCGTGCTGCGCTCTTGCCTCCGAAACCAGGACCCATAGCATCCTGGCTATCGCCGATCCGCGCGACGTTTCGCCGCCACCAGGCATCGCTTGCCGGAATGGCGGACGGAGAAAGCGCCCGCGACCGCCTCTGCGAACTGAATGTCATGGCACAGGTCGCTCAACTCGCGGAAAACCCCGCGCTCATCACCGCGTGGTCGCAGGGGCGTGAGTTGTCCCTCCATGGGTGGATCTACGCGATTCGGGACGGCCTTCTCAAACCGGTGTGCGATACGATCTCCCGACCCCTGGATCGGGCGCGGCCTACGCCATCAATTCTCGATGTCGAATGGCTCGATTGCAACGTCGCATGAGCAGTTCGGGATCACCGATGGTCGAGAGAGGCCCCAAGCTCCCGGTGTTGATCATGCACTCGACCCTCACGTGCCGCGGCAGACGCGGCGATGGGTGAGAGAACCTTGAACCTGTTCGCATCAACCACAGCAAGGAGCCGGAACATGACCGATGACACCATCTTGGCAGGCCCCGCGCCGGTCTTCGATGCCGCCAACAGTGAGGGGTTCGTGCTGCCGGATCTGCCCTATGGCTATGCCGATCTCGAGCCGGTTATCTCCGAGACCGCACTCAGAACGCATCACCTCAAGCATCACGCGCGGTATGTCGAAACGGTCAACCGGATCCTCGATGCCGAGGGCCGGCCGATCCATTATCTGGCCGATGTCGTGCGCGATGCTGAGCACCGCAAGGCGACCGCTCTCTTCAACAACGCCGCCCAGGCCTGGAACCACGGCTTCTTTTGGGAAAGCATGAGTCCGAAGGCGACACAACCGGCGGTATCGCTCGCCGGCGCGATCGTCACATCCTTTGGCGGATCGGGCGCGCTCAAGAGCCGCTTCATCGCCGAAGGAACCGGACATTTCGGGTCGGGATGGGTGTGGCTGGTCGCTCGCGGCGCCGACCTGACCGTCTATTCGACCCATGACGCGGCCACGCCGCTCACCACGTCGGGCATCACACCGCTGCTGGTCTGCGATCTTTGGGAACATGCCTATTATCTCGATTATCGACAGGATCGCGCGACCTGGCTTGGAAACTGGTGGGACAAGCTCGCCAATTGGCAGCACGCAGACCGACAATATTCCGCCGCGATCGGGCGCAGCGACGCCTGGCGATATCCATCGGCGCAATAAGTCCATCCAAAATGACCAAAGGAGAGAATAATGCTCGTTACCATATACCAAGGAGCCAGTCTGGAAGACGCAGAGTCCCTGGGCGACATGCATTTTGAATCCCGACCGGGCGAGGGGGATCACCTCGAGATCCAGCACGCCTTTCACGTCGTGCAAAAGGCATGGCACATGCCGAACGTGCAGTTTGCGGGAGCGAAGTTCGCCATTCTGGTGTCGGCTCCGCTGGCCAGCGGCCGCAATATCCCCGAAGCCGCCAACGAATCGGCAAGCGGACCTGTCCCTTTTGTGCGCAGTGCTTGACCATCAAACCCGGCGAGACCAGATCGCCCGCAGTGCCCGTGACCGCTTTCGACCCAACGATCATATGGCCCAAGATCGGGAGCCGACTGCCGAACATTCCGGTTCATTCGCACGTGGTTGTCGATTTGACAGCATGGCCCATTCAACACATCCTCGGCAGATGATCGTACAACCGCGTATTCGGCGATATCGCCACCATTCAGGACAGCTTCCCGCGCGTCAGTAGCCCGGGCCTCCATGCAGCGCATGTTTCGAGGTCCGGGGTTTCCATCGACACAGCCGCTGCGGGACAGTCCGCCGCTGCATCGGTTCGACTTCCGACACGGGAAACATGTCATGAATCAATTGGCTCCAGTGGCCACGCACTTCCAGCCGGCCGTCCATCTGCTTGTCAGCGAATTCGAGTCGCTGACGGCGCTCGCGCTTCGCATCGAGCACGCGCAACCTGCTCTCGCCGAATTGTTGCTGGCCGAACTCCAACGCGCCGAACTGCACGCGGCTTTTGATATGCCCGCCGATATCATTGTGATGAACTCCTTCATCGATTTCATCGACGAGGGAAACGGGACCCAGCGGACCGTCCAGCTCGTCTATCCATCGGATGCGGACATCGAAGCCAGCCGCGTGTCGATCCTGACGCCCATCGGTGCCGGGCTGATCGGTCTTTCGGCGGGCGATGCGATCCTCTGGCCCGACCGGCAGGGACATGAGCGGCGGCTGCGAATCATGAGCGTTCGGGCGCCGGATTGACCCGAATTGATGGAAGAGGAACTCGCGCGCTATCGATGTTCCAGCGACGACGGAACCTATCTCACCGTCGTCGAATATCGCTTCGTGCACATTGCGCGGCATGAAGGAAAGGTTCGCCGCCAGCTCGGCGCAGCGCGCCTTACCCTGACGGACGGGGAGCCGATCCGCTATGTCGATCCAGAGACCTTCGAGATCGTCAGGAGTGGAGAGCTGCTCCGCCGCCTTGTCTGATATTCGCGTGACGCTACCGGCGCGAGTCCGGCAGGACAGCCTTCGGATCAGGCCGTCGCAGGAACTCCACTTGGAAGCGGACCGAGCCCAGTGCTTCGACATGGTGGAGGATTGTCGGCTCGACGATTCCGGGCGGGTCGGCTGGCGAGAGGATCGTCTCGAAGGGTGCGCGCCGGGGATCGGTAACACGGTAGCGCAGGCACCCGTCGTCGACCCGGATCAAGCCCCAGACGCCTTCCTTCGTGTTATGGTCGCGTAGCAGGCCGGCGGGAACGGTCGTCTCGGTGAACATGTCGGTGTGTTTGTAGGGCACCAGATTGTCCGGAAGCGCTATCGGGTTGGCCAGGCGTCCCGGGTCCGGCTGCACCACGCCGCCGACTGCCTGATCCATGCCGCTGTTGTTGCTGAAGAAGGCCGCGGCGAATAATCCGCAGCCCAGCACGACCGACAGAAAAACTCCGGCGATCGTGGCAGCCACGACAGGCACGGTGAGTTGGGTGAACAGCGACAGATACCAGACTGCTGCCATCGTCATCACGATCGCGCCGATCACGATCCATTTCATCTGTTTGCGAAGCTCGACCATTGCCCCTGCCTCCCGCGTGCTCGCACGCGCCGAGGCCGATCCGGTAGGCGTTCTCCGACGCCCGCCGTCACCGAGCGGCGGAACAAATCCATCGATGGGGAGCATCGGGTCGGACGCGACCGGGTGAATTCCGCTTCGGTTCGGCATGTCCATTGATCAGGCCGCAAGCCGGATGTCGTCAGCGTGGTGGGGATAGGGCGCGACCCCGGCGTGATCGACCGGGAGGCCTGCCAGTTCATTGGCGAAACCGTGATTGACGTCGCGGTGATGGGCCTCATCGGCGCGAACGACCAGCACCACGTCGCGCAGCGTCGCATGGTCCGGCAGCTGCCAATAATGTTTCGCGATCGCCGGCGCCGGAAGATTCGGGCTGCGCCCCTCGTCGAGCTCCCTCAGATACAATGTATAACTGATTACAGCCTCTTCCTCGAAATAGCCGACCACGCGGTGAGCCGTTTTGGGGCTGACCAGATAGAGCGTGAAGAAGGCGAGGTAGAACACCCACTGCACGCCGAGGATCACCAGCCGCTCGAACATCGTCGGCTGCGCCACCTCGATGAAGGTCATCAGGTGCATGCGCTCATTCTCGGCCTCTTCCATCAACGTGCGGATCCAGCCCCTGTCGTCGCACATCCGGCGCAGGCATCGGAGATGGGTGAGCGTGGCCCCGACCATGCCCGGCACGGCCGCGACGGTTTCAAGGACGATCGCGCGGTGGCCGTAGCGCTTGGCGAAGAAGGTATCGGCGCAGAAGCGCAGTACCCTGGTGAAGCCGAGCGCGATGCGGTCGGACAGGTCGAGCGGTTGGTAATGAAGAGCGGGACTGACGGCGGGAACGGTCTGCATGATGGTCATCTCTCAGGCTGTGGCACGGCGCGGGCCGGATGCCGGATCGAGTTTGAAGAAGAGAGCGTGTTGAAGGCTCTCCGAAATGCGCGCGGCCTTCGCCTGCAACAGCGCTGCGGCGTCGGGTGGCATTACGTCAGCTGTGGTCTCGGCCCAGAGCGCGAGCCAGCGATCGAACAAGGCGGGCGTGAGCCGCGGACGGTGCTTGAGATGGGCAATCACCGGATTGCCCTTGTAGCGACCGCTGGTGAGCATCACCGACGACCAGAAAGAGACCAGCTTTTCAAGGTGTTCGGGCCAGTTGGCGATCGCATCGTTGAAGATCGGGCCCAGTTCGGGATCCTGACGGACCCGATCGTAGAACAGCGGGACGAGCCGGCTCAGGCTTTCCTCATCGATTTTCGCTGCGACACTCACGACTCGCTCCAAACATGTATTCTTGGTGCATGTATCATGTCCGACCCCAAACATGCAATCCATATACATCTTATTGAGTGGTGAGAGGCGAGCACCGGAAAAGACCCCGTGCGCATCGATCTGCTTTGCATGAGGCCGCGCAAAGCCGATGACTAACGTTGCCCGCCGGGGTCACGCATGGGATTTGCGAATCGTCGCCCTGAACAGCGCGCGGTCGGCCCGCGAGAAATACAGCCAGATATGGCTGCCGCCGAATACCAGGGATGCGGCGAATGCGATGTCGGTCGCCATGCGGTCGGGCGAAGGGGGCGGAGCGATTAGCGGCTCGACGCAGCGATCGACGACCTTCTTATATTCGGCGTCGAACGCCGCCCAGCCGATGCGCCAGCGCGCATCCTGCGTCGCGCCATTATAGAACATCACTGGTTGGTCCTTATCGTCGGTCAGCAAGGGCCCGGTCGACAGGTGGAAATTGTCCCAGCGGTCGGCGCGCGGCGCGAAGGGCTGGCGTTCATGTTGCCACGGTCCGGCAACGTCATCCCCGATCGCAAGCCCTACCAGCGACGCACCGCCTGCGGCATATTCGTAGAACATGCGCCAGCTACCACTCCTGGTGCGGTCGACGGTGGCTTCCTTGACGTTCCCCTGCGATGGCGTGGACGACATTGCCACGCCATTCTTCTCCAGCCGGTCGATACTCGGCCCGCTTGCGTACAGCATCTCGCCATGAGTGCCGTCGGCATTCACGCCGGTATAATAGACGACATAGCTTCCGTCGGGCATCTCGATCACGGTGGGGTCCTCGCAGCCGCCGGCATCTTCCGCGCCCGGGCCGGGAGTGATAGCCGGATTGTCGGTGGCGGTGAAAACCAGGCCATCGTCGCTGGTCGCGTACCAGATCGTTCCGGTACCGCCCTCATCGCCCATCCTGGGCACCGCACGCACCATCATCCCATAATTGTCGCGGTTCCGCGGCTTCCAGACATAAGGACTCATCAGATCGCGCTGAGTGATGGTGTCGGGGCCGCGCAGGACGACGGGCTCGATCTTCTCGACGTTGAAATCGACCTGCCCCATCTCAGGCGCCCAAAGCCTCCTCGAGGGTCAGCCCACCATCGATCGTCACGATCGCACCGGTGATATAGTTCGCCTTGTCCGAGCAGAGGTAGACGGCGAGGTCGGCGACTTCGTCCGGCCGCCCGGCACGACCCCATGGGATATGGCGCTCGGCTTGGGCGAGATAGGCGGGATCCGACGCTGCGCGCGCGTTCATTGGCGTCAGGATCATGCCCGGCGCGATTGCGTTGACGCCAATCCGCAGCGGGGCGCATTCGACAGCCATCGTCCGGGTGAGATTGTCGATTCCGGCCTTGGCCGCGCAATAGTCAGCGCCGCCGTAGCGAACCGCGGTCGAGTGGATTGAGCCGATGTTGACAATCCGGCCCGCCTTATTGGCGTCGCGCAGCCCGCGCACCAGCGCGCGCGACGTGAGAAAGGCACCCGTCAGGTCGGTGCGGATCAACCGCTCCCATTGTGCGAGCTCCATGTCGACGACCGGTACGCCGCTCATGTTGAGGCCTGCCGAATTGACCAGCAGATCGGGCAGGCCGAGCGCCTCGCTCGCGCCGGCGAAGGCGCGGGTGACTTGTTCCTCGTCGCCGACGTCTGCCTGGACAATGGCTGCGCGGCGGCCCTGCACCGTGACCTTGTCGCGCACCGCGCCCGCGGCATCGCTATCCTTGAAATAGAGGATCGCCACATCGGCTCCCGCGGCAGCGAGCGCCACGGCACAGGCGGCGCCGATCCCGGATTCGCCGCCCGTCACCAATGCTGTCCGTCCATCCAGCAGACCCACGTCATTCTCCCCACAATACGCAAACGGAGAAAGACCCGTCCGGTTCACGCTCGCCGCAAATATATCGCGGATAGCATTGGCCACGACTTGCCCTCCCGCGATCATGATCGTCGCCAATCTGCGCGCGCGGATTGCGGGCCACGGTTTTGCGGTCTTCATCGGTGCCATTGCCCGGCGCGCGGTCGGTGCCGTGACCGGACAGCGGCAGCTCTTGTGGTCGAATGCGTTGCTCGCGCTCATCGATCTCCCCGGCCCGTGCGCTGGCTCTATCATCACGCCCGCGCCGAGGATGCCGTCGCGCGCAGCAAGCTCGATGCGGCGGATGGCCTCTGCCCGATCGAGGAACTGGCCGGTAAAGCGGTGTTGATGGGACCGATCGGCACTTGGCGGTAGTGGAGGGGCTTGCTCGCCGATTGCGAGACCCATGCGTTGCGCTTTCTCGTCGCCAGGCCGGACCGGACAGCGCGCTCTATTCGCGGTGAGGTCAGGGCGGCAGCCTTTACGGGCATGCGGTGAGCCCTATTGGCCTATAGGCGCACTTCATGACGCGTGCATGGGCCTGGTTCAGTATCGGCGCGTCAATTTTCAGTTGCGGTTTGGGCGCAGATCGAGGCGAGAACCTTCTCGGTGAGCGAGGCACAATGTGTACCCGCAAAGGGGAAGGCGCCGATCAGGCTGGCCTGCAACTCCGGCGCCAGCGCTTCGCGCAGCCGGCGCCTGGCGCGAAGCAAGCGGGTCTTTACTGTTCCCGGGACGACATCGAGGGCCTGAGCGATCTCGTCAACGCTCATCCCCTCCACTTCGCGCATCACGAAAGCGAGCCGGAAGTCGCGCGGCAGCCCTTCAATAGCCGCCTCGAGCATGCCGCGCATCTGCTTGACGGCGAGCGCCGCATCCGGCCCGTTGCGATCGATCGATCCGTTCATCAGCTTTTCCCGATAGGCATCCAGGTCCGTGACCGATTCCGCATCCAGCAGTGCGCGGCGACGGCGAGCTGACCGTTCACGCCCGAGCGCCTCGTTGATCACAATGCGGGTCAGCCAGGTCGAGAGCGAGGACCGCCCGGCGAAAGTGCCAATCGCTGCAAAGGCACGGGAATAGCCGCTCTGAACCGCATCCTCGGCCTCTGCCCGGTTACCAAGGATACTCCACGCCGTCCGGAACAGCCGCTGGTTGTTGCGTTCAGTCATCAGCCGCACGGCCGCCGGATCGCGCGCGCCGATCCGCTGCGCCAGATCGAGGTCCGACAGACCGGAGATGTCTGGGGGTGCGACATGCTGTTTCGGGTTCATCCCTATCGTTCCTTTCAGCACCTGGCGGATCCGAGCGGTAACGTCTCGAGCAGTTCGCGGCGCAATGCTGGCTCCTCGCGGAAATCGCCGAGCCAGCACTGCGTGACCATCGAGACGCCGTGCTGGTTCACCCCGCGGCTCGACATGCAGCCATGGCTTGCTTCTATCACGACAGCGACCCCGCGGGGCTTCAAAACCTCATTCAGGGTGCCGGCGATCTGCACCGTCAATCGCTCTTGGAGTTGCAGGCGCCGGGCAAAGGCATCGACGAGGCGCGAAAGCTTCGAGACGCCCACGACGCGAGATGTCGGGCGATAGGCGATGTGCGCGACACCCGTGATGCGCGCGAGGTGATGCTCGCAGGTCGAAACCAGCGGAATCGATCTGAGCGCGATCGTTTCCTCATAGCCGTTCGCCTCGGAGAAGGTTCGCGCCAGGAGCGCGGCGGGATCGATCGCATAGCCGGCGAACCATTCCCGCCAGGCACGGGCAACGCGCGCGGGGGTCTCGGAAAGCCCTTCCCTGTCGGGATCCTCGCCGGTCGCGGCGATCAGGGTGCGGACGGCGTGCTCGATGTCCCCGCGCCCCGGAAGCGACACCGTTGCCGGCGTATCGAACGAAGAGACTTCCTCTTCGGGGCGCGTGTCGCTTTGAAATTCCAAGAAATGCCTCCCGCCAATATGTCCTGCTGCTTTGATGCCAGTTCTCGACAAGGGTTCCCGGACGCTGTGTTTTCGCACCCGACGCTCAGGCGGGAACCTTTTCGCCGCCGCGGCATCAAATGGGAGTGGACGGAAGCCGTTTTCGACCGCGCCCGATTGGAGATTGGATGATGCTGAACAGAATCGCTCTTCTTGGAGCCGCCGCCTTTCTGGTCACCTCGAGCGTGGGCATCTCGCAGAACAAACCCGCCATCAACGACGCACAGATCGCGCACATCGCCTATACGGCTGGCGCGATCGATGTCGCCGCAGGCAAACAGGCGCTGACCAAATCGAAGAACAAGGCAGTCCGCGCCTTTGCGCAGGAGATGGTCCGCGATCACCAGGCGGTAAACGTGCAGGCGCTCGCGCTGGTCAAGAAGCTCGGTGTCACCCCGCAGGACAATCCGACAAGCGCGGCACTATCGAAGCAGGCCACGGACGAATCCCGGACGCTCGCACGGTTGCGCGGCGCGGCATTCGACCGCGCCTATATCGCAAACGAAATCGCCTTTCACCGCACCGTGAACGGGGCGCTGAAGGGAACGCTCATTCCGGGCGCACACAATGCCGAGCTTAGATCGCTCCTCGAGACCGGGCTGACGCTCTTTACCGAACATCAGGTGCACGCCGAACATCTCGCGGCGGGCATGCGCTGATGCATAGGCAAGGCACGGGAATGGCAGCGCTTGCCATTGCCATGCTGGCGGCGGCCGCTCCCCTCCCGGCCGCCGCCCCGCCGGCACACCCGCACCGGACTTACACGATCGTGATCGACAAGATGAAGTTCGGGCCTGTCCCGGCCGGCCTTCGGGTCGGCGACACGATCATCTGGACAAATCGCGATCTCTTCCGGCACACGGCAACAGCGACCGATCGAAGCTTCGACATCGACCTGATGCCATCGAAGTCCGGAAAACTGGTGCTCAAGCACCCGGGGATCGTTCGGTTCAGCTGTACCTACCATCCGGGAATGAAAGGCCAGATGACCATCGGCCGCTAACGCGCGGTTTTCGTGTTGCTCGTGCCACACCTTGATAGTCGACGGCGCCTGAACCGGCACCAGCGAAATTCGCAGCGGATTGAGGCCGTTTCGTCGGTCATGTGCGTTACAGGATCGACGGGCTGAGCCAGCGCCTTCGCCGTGTCGCGCGTTTCCGGAGGAGGATCATGTTCAAGGCGGCCGCAGCAGGCCCAATCTACACGATCGGGCACTCGACCAGGACGATCGAGGCGTTCGTCCAACTGCTACGCACAGGCGGCGTGCGCCGGGTCATCGATGTCCGCAGCATTCCGCGCTCGAGGACCAACCCGCAATATAATCTCGATGTCCTGGGCGAAGTGCTGGCCGCCTGGCAGATCGACTACTCGCTCATCCCCGAACTGGGTGGGCGTCGCGGCCTGCAGAAGACGGTAGCGCCGGAGGTGAACGGTTTCTGGAAGAACCAGAGCTTTCACAATTATGCCGACTACGCGATGTCCGGCGAATTCCACACCGGATTGGAGCAACTCCTCAGTTCAAGCCGCGAGGTGCCGTGCGCCATCATGTGCGCGGAAACGGTCTGGTGGCGATGCCACCGACGAATTATCGCAGACTATCTCCTCAACGAGGGAAGACCCGTCCTGCACCTCATGGACAAGGATCGCATCGATCCTGCGAGACTGACGCCTGCAGCGCGTTCCGATCACGGAGTGCTCGCTTATCCGCAAGGGACAAACGACACGGGCGGGGCGGGGGCGGACGCGGCAAAAGCCGACCCATCGGGTCGGCCCCTACGCAAAAGAGCGACCGCGCCGAAATGACAAGCAAGGACTTCCGGGCTCGTCAGTTTCTCGAACGATATCCAATATGGCGCTCCTCAGTCCGCTGTCTCGCGGCACCGCCGCATACTGGTTTTCCGATTCGCCGGTGTCTTTGGGTCCGATGCCGTCCGCGAGCAAAAGACGACATCGACCCGCCCTTAGCGGTCCCGCTCCTGACGCAAACTACCCGCTCTCGGCTGTAGCAGGTCTCGCCGGGCGATGATGCCGATCAGCCTGCCGGTATCAGGAGCCACCACGCAGACCCGGCCGATATCCTCTGAAATCATCAGATTCGCAACGTCGCTCGCGGGGCTGTCGGGATGCACGACCGGCATCGAGCGGTCGGAAACCTGCTCGCCCAACGTTGCGTCGTCGATCTCGGCCTGCCGCCACCTCAGCGCGTCAGCTCGCGACGCCAAGCCCAGCGGCCTGCCCTCTGCGTCGATCACCGGGTAGCTGCGATGCCTGGCCTCCACCTCAAAGAAGCGGATGGCGTCGCGCACCGACATCTGCTCAGCCAATGTGTGTGGTGCGCGCGACATGATCTGACCCGCCTGCGCCAGTGCCAGCGGATCGACGCTATACTCCTGCAGGACATGCCGCCCGCGGCGCGAGATCTTCTCGGTCAGGATCGAACGCTTCATGATCAGCACTGCGACAGCATAGGCAGCGCCTGCGGTCGCGACTGTATCAGGCAGTGCCGCGAAATGCCCGGTCAGCTCGACCGCGAAGATCGCTGCGGTCAGCGGCGCGCGCATGGCCGCGCTCATCACCCCCGCCATGCCCACCAGCGCCCAGCCGCCCGATCCCCCTGGCAGCCACTGGCCGGCGATCCCGCCCAGCGCCCCGCCCAGGATCAGCAGCGGCGCGAGTACTCCGCCCGACGTGCCCGATCCCAGAGCCACCAGCCACACCACTGCCTTG
>JGI24741J21665_1000081_pt1 | contig 24107 bp, 37 predicted proteins | sample KBSCornC7_FD_21665 | JGI IMG/M metagenome (IMG submission 21665) | reverse complement strand
TTCCACTCGCGCAATCGCGCTATTAGCGGCTTGCGCATTGAGACCAGCCGCCGGTGCGACAGCCAAGAGTGCTTGGCAGGCCTCGTTGGCGGGGGAAGCGGCCGCTCCCGCCTGATGGCAGCTTTGCTCGGCAGCGGTCAGGCGGTCAATCACGGGTTTGATGTCGGTACGCAGGGACTGGGCAGCCCAGTTGGCTGAAATGTGCGCCTGGTTGGAGTTCACCAGATTTTGATTCAGGTTGACCACCACGTCGTTGCGCGCGACGCCCGCCCCTGGATTGCCCGCCAACGCCTGCTGGCGCTGGACGAGCTTGCGCATTTTCGCGGTAATGTCCGCGTAGGCCTTCTCGGCCGTCAGTAGCTGCGCGACCCGCCGCGGCACGTCAGCATTCAGCCTAGTCACGCTCTGGGTGAGGCTGCGGACCTCATCGAGCTGCTGCTTTTCTCGGCGCGCGGCATCCGCACGCTGGGCGGCCTCCGCCTTGGCTGCAAGGAACCGCTGAGATTGTGCTGCAAGCTCTTGTTTTTCGGCGGTGAGCTCATCGTCCTTCGCCCGATGAAGGATGACCTCCTCGCCGGTCGGGCCTCCACGCAGGTTTAAGGTGTCACCGTTGACCGTACCCGCGAGCTGCACCGTGGCCGCCAGGAGGGCATCGCGCCTGAACGACAAGCTGATTGACTCGCCATCCACGGCTCCGGTGACCGGTGCGGTGATGTAAAGCAGCTTGCCGTTTTTGTCGATGGACGTCGTATTGAGCTGGCCGGTGATGTGCTTGTCTGGGGTCTCTACCAATTGGAGCCAGACCACCGTGCCAGGCGATTTGCCCAGATATCCGCCGGAGATGCTTTTGGGTCCGCAGCCCGCTAGCGCAGTAATGAGTCCCAGCGCGGCCGCCCATTTGATTCGGCGCACACGGGCCGCTGCCTGCTGATTTGTTTGGGCCATTTCCATCCCCCGGCTGCTCGTTTTTGTTACTTTGGCGTCCATGGTAGTTCGAGCAGGAACAAGAGACAAACGCGCGACGCCGGATGTCCCAAAAAGAAAACAGGCAAGGTGCGAGCCTTGCCTGTTTAGAGCGGGAGTGCAGTCGCGCTTAGTGCGCTTCGAGCACCGATTCGGGCAAGATGCCTTCCTCGATGTCCGAGCGCAGATTCTCGCGCAGGTCCTCGGTTGCCTCGTGGTCGTAGCATTGATAGCCACCCGGGCCTTCAAGGATTGCGACAATCTGCGCGCGGGTGAGCTGGTCGATGCGATGGTCGCGGTCGTGCGGAACAGTCATGATGGCCTCTTGATACGGTTGATGCCTTTCGGCGGGTTTGTCCTGCCCTGTATAGGCAAGGTCGCCGTGCGCGCGGGCCGGGGCGCAAAAGCATCCGGCATTGCAAGCAGGATGACATCGTACCAGTTCAGCCCAAGGCAAAAGAAGAGCCCGCTGGAGGCGGGCTGAGGGTGAGAGTGGCCTGTTCAGTGTTCTTTCCGGGGCACCTTGATAAGCTGCTTGCGATTGGCGGCATCGTTGAACGCCTCGCCTGTGGCTAGAATGGACTTGTACCGGTCGACCTCGGCGGCCAGCCGGGCCTGCAGCTGGTCGTTAGCCCGAAGCTCGTCCCGGAAATCGATGAATCGCCCATAGGTTTCTGAGGAGTCAGCCGGTTCCGGATTTTCGACGAGCCATCGGGCAAACAGCGCCGTTTGAGCAACGTCTTGGGCCCGGAACTCCAGAGAAGGCAGCGCCGCCTCCAGCTCTGCCCAGCTTGGCACGTAGTTGACCATGCTTGCGTCGAACAAAAATGTGAATGACGCTCCAGCGTGGCCGTCCAGTGCAGCATCCCACTCGCGCTTGCGCTCGGCCCATTCACTCGCCGGTACGCTCGGGTCTGGGTCAGTGTTGTCCCAGAAGGCGTACCCCACTGCCACACCCTGGTCGGTCAGGAGCTTGAGCACCTCGTCTTGGAATTCGCAATACACATAGCCGAGAACCTGGCCGAGTGTTGGCGAGTACCAGCAACGCAACTCCAACTCTAGGTCGACAGCCGGGTCGCGCCCGCGCGTGGCGCGGATGCGGGCCTGCCGAAGGTAGATAGCCTCATCGACCGCGAACATTGGGATGTGCTCTTCCAACCCTTCGGTCCGTCCTTCCAGCGCCGCGACGCAGGCCTTGTCCAACATCGTTGCCAACAGGCAGGCAAAGGCCTTGACGTATCGCGCGCGCTGAATCTGCTCGATGGCCGGCCGCATGGAACGTACTGCTTTTGTGACGACGTCCATGCCGGCGGAAACAAATCGAAATCCTGCATGTACCTTTGTGCTCATAGGAAACTCCTTGAAATAGTTGGCCTACTCGGCGTATAGGCACCGGAGCTTCACGCTGACAAAAAGAAGCCCCGGCTACGCACAAGGCGCGCCGGGGTGGAGACTGCAGAATGCTGGTTCAACCAGCTGGCCGTTCAACGGCGACGAATATCACCTGCGACGGTTGAAACTTTTCCTTGGACATCGCCACAGTGGATGTCGCCAGCTTGCGAGCTGACATCGCCCAGCACATCGCCGCAGGTCACGTCGCCAGCACTCACCTTGACCTTACCAACGGACCCGGCCACCTTGACCTGGTCGCAGGCGTCGGCAGAGAGGGTGTCGATGTTGCCATGCACCTCGATGTTGATGGTCTTGGCGTCGCCGGTGTCGACCTTCTTGCCGTCGACGATGACGCGACCATGCTGGATGCTGATGTTGACGCCGCAGAGGTTGACGCCGTTCACGAAAATGGAAGCCATCCACCCCCTCCTATTGGTCGCGAGCGAGTTCGGCCGCCGGGCGAGCGAAGTCGCCAATCCCGTCAGCCTCATCGGCCGCGGCCTCGTCCAGGTTTCGGTAGACCGTCACGTCGACGAGGGAAAAGTCTTTGCGACAGCCTACCTCGATGCGCGTTGCGGCCTCACTCAGCGACGTGACATCGTCTGCCGCGTCGTCGAACGTAATCACAGCCACGATACGTTTGATTGCCATGGTGATTCCCTGAGTTGTTAGTCGTTGAAGCTGTGGGTCAGCGGCTTGTAGGTCGCGCCGCAGTACAGCAGGACGCCTGCTTCACGAACGCGTGCGATGAGCTGCTGCACGTCGCCCGTGGGCTGCTGGCGTGCCATCTTGCGAGCGAGGGCCACGCGCGCCGACTCGATATCGGCCGGATGCCCACGAACCTCGCCGATGAAGGTCTTGCCGTGCCAGAACGCCAGAACCGGCGCCGGTGGCCCGAAAAGAAAGCCTGACGGCGGGCCCTTGGGGGCTGTCTGTTGCTTCGTTGCCATAGTTGTCCTCCTAAAATTGGTTGGCCTGCAAGGCCGTATAGACACCTCTGGGGGGGACAAAAAAACAGGCAAGCGATGAGCTTGCCTGTTGGAGTTGCGAGTTGTTACGTGCTGCGCCTGCCGGTGGGAGCCGAGATGGCTCCGCAATACACGACGCTTCCGGAGTTGCCCAGCTTACCTAGCAAGGCGCTCCCCTCTGGGCCAGGATTCAATATCTCAATGCTGCGCCGCATTTTCCCGACTGCTTCATCGACATTTGACGGGTGCCCGCGAACCTCACCGAGATACTCCGAGCCATACCAGAAGGCAATGTGTGGCGCCGGCGGACCGTAGAGGTAGCCTGGAATCTGTTGGTGCATGGCGGTCTCCCTAAGTCAAATCACGAACGACAAACCCACAGGTCAGCTGCGCACCAGCGCGGCCGAGCCGGTTGAGCTCACGGTCGCGAACATGCGCGGCTGCGCTCGACCGTACGGCGTTCATCAGCGTGGCACGAGCCCGCTCGATGTTGGTCGGGTGACCGTAGGCCACGCCTAGGTAGCGCGAGCCATCCCAAAATGAAATCCGGGGCTTCGGCGGACCGAAGAGTGGTGCAATCGACGATGTAGCCATGATGTGTCCTCACGAAATGGTTGTTCTCCATCGCGTATAGGGACAAGGCCGTCAGTGTCGGGGGCCGATGAGCTTGTAATGGCGGAGCAGGCGCCCCATCGTTGGCGCCTGGACCAGCAGCGAAAACATGACCACCGCCCATGTGCCGGCGACGAGGTACGGCTTGTACGGAGTTCCGGGTAGCGCGAGCGCCATGGCCAGGGATACGCCGCCGCGCACTCCGCCCCACACCAGCGCCTGGATGGTGCCAACAGCAAGAGGCTTGGCCCGGGCGACAATCGCCATCGGCAAGCTGACGGAGGCAACCCTCCCGACGAGTGCGCACAAGATAGCGGCCAAGCTGAAGATGACGTAGGTCCACGAGATGGGCAGCGCCAGCAGCGCCATGCCGACCATCATGAACAGCAGCATGTTCAGCAGCTCGTCGAACATGGACCAAAACGGCAGAAGTTGCGCCCGGGTGGTGGCATCCATCGACGAATGCCGGCCGTAACCCACTACCAACCCCATGGCGACGGCCACGAGCGGGCCCGACACTGCCAAACTGTCGCCCAGGGTGTAGCCACCCAGGGCGTAGGCGAGCGTCATCACCACCGAGGTCGGCGGGTCGGAGACGAACTTCAGGAGGTAGTGGCCGGCGATGCCAAGGACCACGCCGAGCGCCAGTCCGCCAACCACCTTGAGCGTGAACAGCTCCAGAACCCCCAACGCAGTCACACTGCCGCCATCTATGGCCATGCCGAGAAAGACGGAAAACAGAACCAGCGCGGTACCGTCGTTCAGGAGGCTTTCCGCGCCAATCTGCGTTTCGAGGTCCTCCGGCGCCTGCAGCTCCTTGAGCAGCGCGAGCACCGAAACCGGGTCGGTCGGCGAGATGAGCGCACCGAACACCAGCAGCCAGGGCATGGGGATGTTGATGCCCGCCAGCTTGCAAAACAGGTGCGCGGCGAAAGCGACGATAACCGTCGACAGGAACACGCCGACCGTGGCTAGCAGCGCGACGGTGATTTTCCAACGGTAGATGCGCCGCAGGTCCAGGTGCATGGCGCCGGCGAAGAGCAGGAAGCACAGCATCCCGTGGAAGACCGTGTTCGAGTAGTCGATTCCCGCGAAGAGCGCTTCAGTATGGTCCGTCACCGCGGGCCAGATGTGCCCGACGATAAACCCGACCAGGCTGATGCCGGCGCCGGCGACGGCCATCCCCAGGCTGCCGCGCAGCTTGAAGACGACTTGGTTGGCGAACGCCATGAGCGCCGTCAGCGTGGTCAACGTCGTGAAAACCTGAATCTTGGTCAAGGGAGCTCCGGAACGAGGGCGCAAAAAGGACCGCGATTGCTGCGCGGTCTGGTGCTGATGTCCCGGTATAGCGCGCCGCAGCTTGATGCGCGGCTATACGGCCGCATCGCCACTCACTTTGGAGGCAGCCCGTGCGGCAGTGCCTTTCCTGGCTGCCGGCAGTTCTGGTCGCGGCGCTTGCGACCGGGTGCAGCAGTCTCCCCAAACCCGCAATCGCGCCGCTCCCACCAACCCGCGCGGCGCAGTCCCCTCTTCCGGCTATTGCGCAGGAGGTTGCCATGCAGGCGCTGTCCCTGGTCAAGAACGGCTACACCTACGGCGGCAAGACGCTGCACACCGGCCTCGACTGTTCTGGCCTGGTGGCCTACGTGTACAAGCACGCTGCGGGGATTCGATTGGGGCCCGACACCCGCGCGCTCGCGAAGGTGGGCCGTGCGGTGCCGCTCCGGGATATTCGAGAGGGCGACCTGGTGTTCTTCAACACACGCAACCGCCCTCACTCGCACGTAGGCATCTATGTGGGGCGCGGCCGGTTTGTGCACGCGTTAAACGAGCGCACCGGCATCCGGTTGGACTCGCTGGATTCACCCTACTTCGCGCGCCGTTTTGATGGTGCGCGTGCCGTCCTTGGGTAGATAAGCCGGCGCAAGACCACGGACGGTTAGGCGGCGCGCGAGAGGTTGGCGCGGGCCTGGGCCTCTGCCCGGGCGGTTTGCTTGGGGAAGAAGGCGCGGATGTCCGAGATGGCTTCCTCGCCGACGATTTTCAGCCAGGCAAGCTGCAGCGGCTTCACATCCATGAGGGGGACCGACACTGGCCCCTCGGGGATAAGGCGACACAGTAGCTCGTCCTGGTCGAGATTGACGTGGATACGGCAAGCGATGGGCCGCTGAGCATAGATGCTGCAGGCATCGTTGACTAGGAACGGGCACGGGACGCGATAGCCAGACTCCATGCCCCTTGACCAGCCAGTCATAGTCTTGGGTTTGAGACCCAGTGCGTCTCCGATGTACGCGGCCTCGGTCTGCGACACGCTCACGGGCGTATGGCAGCAGTGGGAGCACCCTTTGCGACAGGCTGCGTCATCCTGGTTGTGCGTCATGAATGTGTCGACGAATTGCCGAAGCTCGCGCAGCTTCTGACGCGTAGTGGCCTTCTTGTCGATGAGCGCATTGAGCTGGGAAGAGTACGCCGGCATGTGCGGCCGCGTCCGCGTGTTGATGCGGTCGGCAGCCCGTTGCGCCCAGATGACGGCATGGGGCCAGCGTTCGCGCTGGGGCGCGGGTAGGCGGCTGACGTCGACGGGTTCTGCGCCGGCGTGGCGCACATCTGGCAGGTTGGATTCCATGGAGAACGGTACTGAGCGCGAGCGCGCTTCGGCGTCCATGATAGCGCGGGTGTTGGCGCAGCGAGCTGCTTGGCTTCCGTGGGGGCGTGAAAAAGCCGCCCGGAAGGCGGCTGAGGGTGTTGCGAGTGATGTGGCGTCAGAAGGCCGGGGCATGCGTGACCTGCTGGCCGTCCTTCTCGGCCAGCATAACTGCGACCTCGTAGGACTTCTTGGCCTTGAGAATCTTGGCCAGCTTCTGCTGAGCCTCGTACTGCGTATCTGCTTCGACCTCCGCGCGGCGGCCGCGGTAAAAGCCAACGTACCCGTTCATGATTGTGTCCTCGCTTCGATGCACAGCACATGCTGCATTCCGTATAGCGTGGACTCGCTGTGCACCGTGATGGACTGCGCGGCACCAGGCCTAACCACCGTGCGATACCTTGTCGGCAAGACCAGTGACCCGATGTGGCGGGGGAGCCGGAAAAAATGCTCCCCAGGGTGGGGAGCTTCCGAGCGGCAGGTTATTCCTGGATGAAAGTGGCGACTTCCATGCCGGCGTGGTAGATGAGCTTCCAGCTGTCGCCGAAGTTGTCACCCGAGTCGATGATGAACATCTGGACGTGTTTCCACTTGGCTTTCTCGAGCGCCGTCACCTTCTCGGTGATGCGCACCAAGTCAGGCCGGGTTTGATACGGCCCCGCCGGCTCACCGGGAACCCATTGGTAGGCAAAGACGCCGCCGCTGGCGCCGGGTTGGAAAGCTTTGTCCAGGCACTCTTCGAAAAGCTGGACTGCCTCAGCGTCAGTGGCAGTACGAATAATGGTGTTGTCGGTCATGCGGTTTGTCCTCGAAAAGACAGCGGATTGCTGTCTTCGGTATAGCGCAAGGCTGGGCAGGATTCCGGTAGCATCGTAGCTGCGCCAGGCCAAACAAACAGGAGTCCGCCATGGGAAAACGTCGCTACGTGATGTCGTGTTTGGCGGTGGGTTTGGTATTGGGCCTTAATGCACTGCTCGCCCGGGCGGTTACTACTCAAGGCGCGCCATCTTGCGGTGCGTGGGTGTCCGACCGGAAAGCAGAGAGCGACAAGAAGACAGAGAGCTCGCTCGCCATGTTTGACGAGTTCTGGTTGGTAGGCTTTCTTTCGGGATTGTCTGTCGGCGCAGACATGGACATTCTGAGAGGAGCAGAGGCACATTCGTTATTCCTCTGGATGGATAAATACTGTTCGGACCACCCGCTAGACGGCGTTGGCGATGGCGCAATGGCCCTGGCCCATGAGCTCAAGGCCAAGATGTCAAAAGCTGGCCGACGCGCACAGTAAAAAAGCCCCTCAGCGAGGGGCGTGAGACGTGACCTGGTTACGAGGTCACGCGGGGGTTGCTGGCCACACCGCCAATGACATCGACGGTAAAACGTACCTTGCTGGTTGGTTCTGCTGGGGCCTCAGCGTTCTCCACAAAGACCGTGCAGCTGACCTGCGGCGAACCGGAGGTGTACTCCCAGCCGTTGCGTGCTGCGACGGTGAAGTTCGAGCCGAGCGCCGCCTGAAAGTCGAACGTCTCATAGGCTACCTGAGCGAGGTCTGCCGCTTGGACCGCATTGCTCTGGTTCGTGCAGATGCTGCACTTTCCATCGCAGCCACCGTCGTCGAGCGGAACTCCGCAGTTTTCGCAGTGCGCTTCGTTACCGCCATTGGTTTCGATGCACTGCGCCACCCACTCCCAATAGAGCCCCAGCTTCGTGTTGCGCAGGGCAAGGGCCTGTCCCCAATCCTCGCGAGAGTAATACCCGTGCTCGTCACCCCAGGTAGCCTCAAGCGTTGCCGCCTGGAGCATGATTGGGGAGTGCTCAGCGGCGGGCGCGATGAACTGGCGTCGGACGGCGTCGCGCCAGGCGTCGGCCCACACCTCGTCAATGGTGTTGAAGTCCTCAGAGGCCGCGTCGCCTTGGTCCCATTCAAGCTCCCAGTATGGGAGCTTGTACTCAGATTCGCAGATTTCATATCCCACTGCGCGTAGGAAGGCAATCTGCTCCTCGGTGACGAGACGCTTTGTAACCGGCACTGGCGCTTCCTCAAGAGCCGCTGCATGCGCATATGCGCCGAACTCAGACATGAGGCCCTTCTGTGCGATGAAGCCTTCCAGCTGCAGAATCTGGGCTTCATCATTCCATGCTGCGCGGTTGCACGCGGCATGCCACTGGAGGACCCCAGCATCCTCAGCCTGGTCGACTGCCAACGGGTCGCTGCTCATCCGATACCCGGCGGAGGCCGCGCCACGGGCAAAAATCGCCACGGCAGCATCGATTCCGGTCTCTTTCGGCAGGCTGGCGCGCAGCGCGTGCTGGTTTCGATAGCCCTCTTCTGCGGCGACCAGCTCAAAGGCCTGGTCAATGACCATCGGCGTGCCGGCCTTGGTAAAGCCCATCGCCGTCAGGCGAGCCCTCAGGCGGGCGGCACGGGATTTCAGTTGCGTTGCATTCATGATTTGTCCTTTCAGGTTATGGCAGAGCCATGGATTGATGGGGGCTTGCATTGCCAACAAAGCTCCGCCGAACGTGACAGAACGGGTTGTTGACCTTCGGGTATTGCGGACTCTCCATACGCGGGATGCGTGCAAGCCGGAGCGTCAAAGCCGTATAGCGCCGGCCGATGCGCGGACAAGAAAAAGCCACTCGGGTGAGCGGCTTTGAGATGAAGACCAGGGCTGTCAGGTGTTCTGGTGCACCATCAGGTAGGCCAGGTTGTCAGCCCGGGCCCGCCGGATGACCGGCAGAAGCTTCGCCGGGATGTCTTGGAAGTCGAGTGCAAGATTCAGCACGAACTCCCAAACGCCGGCTTGCCCGTTGTCCTTGTGGCTGAAGCTGGAGTGCTCTTCGACCCAGCGCCATTCAGGCACCTGGTCTGGCGTGTCATAGTCGCCGACGATATCGGTCATGGAAACATGGCCAATCTCAGCTTTCGTTGCGCCGGGAAGCACTTCGCGGCCGATGTCAGTGGTAGCGGTGGTCATTGATGTCCTTTGGATGGTGGTTGTCCTCTCCAGCCTTGCTGGTCTCCGGTATAGCCACCTCCCCTCAACACTACGCAGCTAGCGCCAGCGCCCGCACCTCATCGCCGTCGACCGTTTCATCCGCCTCCAGTTTGGCCGCAATGGCCTCGATGATGAGGCGGTCCTTCGCGAGCACAGTCCGCGTCTCCTGGTAGCGGGTCTCCAGCAGTGCGTTGACGGCTTGCGCGAAGCTGTCGGAGCGCTGTTGCTCTGGGCTCAGCGCAGCCAGGCGGTCACCAAACCCGAACTGCGCGAGCATGGCGGTGGCCAGCTCCGTGGCGCGCTTCAGGTCATCCTTCGCGCCAGTAGAGATGCTGCCGAGCAGGACTTCCTCCGCAGCGCGGCCCGCCAGCAGGACGTCCAGCCGATGGAGCGTTTCTTCCTTGGTCGCTAGGTGAACATGTTCCTCATGCGTGGCCACGGTAACGCCCAGCGCTTGGGCGCGTGGCAGCACGGTCACCTTCTCCAGTTTGCCAAGCTTGCGCGCGACGATGAGGTAGGCATGGCCGGCTTCGTGGACCGCGGTGCGATGGCGTTCCGCCTCGTTCATCTTGATGCCGGATACCTCACCCAGGTAGGCGTTGTCGATGGCGGTGGCCAGGTGCTCTTTGGTCACAGCGGTGGCTCGGCTTCGTGCAGCCAGGACTGCGGCCTGGTTCACCAAGCTGGCAATCGCCGCAGGCGACAGCCCGTAGGTCATGCGCGCCAGCTGGCCGTACTGGACTTCCTCTGCCATCTCCAGCGGTTCTGTGTACAGCTTGAAGAGTTCTTCCCGCTCCTCTACCGACGGCAGTCCAAGCACGATTTTTCTGTCGAAGCGCCCTTCGCGCAACAGCGCCGGGTCAATGTTGTCAACCAGATTGGTCGCGGCAATCACGACGACGCGCTGGTCGGACGTGAAGCCATCCATTTCCACCAGGAACTGGTTGATGATGCGATTGAGTTCGCTACCGGTTGGATGCGCCGACGTAGAGGAACGTTGCCCCACGCCATCGAATTCATCGATAAATACGATTGCGCGGCCCTGCTTGCGAGCGGTCGCGAAGAGGCGTTTGACGATGAGGATGCCAAAGCCGTAGTACGCGCTCACAAAATCCGCGCCGCTACAGGCAATAAACGGCACGCCGCATTCGCCGGCTAAGGCCTTAGCGAGATGGGTCTTACCCACACCGGGCGGACCCGACAGCAAGACACCACGTGCGGGCCGCGCGCCGACGCGTTCGTAGTGTTCGGGCTCGGTCATGAAATCCATGATGTCTTGCAGCGCGGTTTTGGCTTCGGCGACACCGACCACGTCATCGAAGCGAGTTTCGATGCCGCGCTGGACTTTGAAGCCTTTGCGCAGTTGGCCGGGCACCTGGAACACGACGAGCAGAATCATCAGCACCAGCGGCGCCAGCTGGATGACCACATCGAGCAACAGCTTCATCGCCTCACCCGCCGTCGACTGCTTCTTGACCACGCGAGTGACGTGCACCTTTTCCGCATGAGCGATGACCACCTTTTCGGCCAGCGGCTCCCCCTTGTTGTCCGGGACGTGCCCGAGAACACCCTCGCGGGTGGTCACCAGGATTTCCGGACGGTCGGTGGGGCTGTGCTTGGCATCGAGCAGGCCAATGCTGGAGACCTTGTCGGCGGCCAGGAGCTGCATCAGGTCGGAAATGGCGAGCTGGTCCTTGGTCCACCAGCGCGGGTGGAGGCTCATTGCTGCGTCCGCTTTGGCATGTCCGCCGGCGCGCGCCTCTGCTTGCACTTGCGCCGCGGTGGGACTGTGGCTGGATTCCTGATAGTCCTGCCAGCCCAGGATGCCGAGGCCGATGAAGCTTGTCAGAAAAAAGGCAGCAAGGAGCCAGTCGCGGCGGCGCGACTGGAATGAGGTCTTGATGGACATGAGATAGGGAGCCAGATGTGCTGTGCGTAGTATCTCATGAAACAAGTAAATGTCAAGCTCCCATCGTGCGTACGACCACCGCTCGGTAGCGCGCGATGGGCTACTTGAGGGCGCCCCAGCCGTCAAACTGGGCGCACGTGGCCGAGGGCGTCCGCAGCGCGCCGCGGTATGGGCCCGTCGGCGATTGGCACTTCCCTTTCGTGTCGGCAGGCTCCGCCCGGGCGCGAGCGTTGTTGTCGACAACGGTCCGGGCGCCAGCCCAGCAGCTGCAGCTCAGACACTTCTTGTCTCTCTTGGAATGTGTGATGAACGACATGGACCCTCCCTCGGTTGAATGGCTCGTGCACGGACAGCGGTCGCGCGCGCGTCAAGTATCGGGCCTGGCCGCCCCCTTTGGCTAGCGCCGGGTGCGGGGGGGGCCGCCAACCAAAGAAAAAGCCCCGCAACTGCGGGGCTTTTGAGTTACTGCGTCGGGCTTAGCAAAGCCCTTTGTCGGCCATGTGGTTGGCCAGCTTGTTGATGGTCTCCAACTGCGTCTTCAGCGTGTCGGCGTTGATGATTGCCAGGCTGAAGTCACCGCTCTCGATGTTGGTCGAGATTTGCGCCTGCGTCTCGGTCAGCTGCTGAGCCAGGTCACGGTGCCGCTGGATGTACCAATCCTTGTCGTGAAATGCCATGTTCTTCCTCTCTTAGGCTTGAATGCTTCGGGCCGCCCGGTGAACGACTCCGCGCACGGCCGAGCCTTCCAGGTAAATACCGTTGCACCAAACTTCCAGGCTGTCGGCGCGGCTGATGCGCACGGGCTTCTCATCCAGGTCCAGGCGCGTGCGCGCTTTGGGCGAGGACGCAATCTGTTCCGCGATGGCCGCCGCAAACTGGCCGGTTGCCACCACCTCGCCTCGCTCACCATCGGTGTCGAAATTCTCTGCACCGACAATGCGCAGTGCCTCGTCAACTTCAGTCGGAGGGGCTGCGGTCATAGCTTGCCCCGGTCGACTGCGACGTTGCCCCCTGCGGCCTGACGTTCAGCTGCGCATTTACGCGCAAGCTCCGTGTGCCGCAGCATCTGTGGCTTGGTTGCTTTGCCCGTGGCCCACAACCGGCCAAGGCGCTCCATCTGCTGCTGTTCCTTCTTGGTCATGATTTTGTCCTTTCGGTGATGCGTCAGATTGTGCCAGATGGCGCTACACGTCAGTCCGTATCAGAGAGCCATCTTCGATTGCGGCCATCAAGTCCAGGTAAGCCCGGTAGCGACCGTAGTCAACCGCGGCATCCTGGCCGGCGCGGGGGCCCGTAAGCTGTGCCGTGCCGTTGTTTTCATCGAAGCCGTGCTTCTCTTCGAGTCGTGCGGCCTTGGTTTCCAGTGCAGCCAGGACCGACTGCTTGCTGAAACGTTCGCTCATGTTCTCTACTCTCCTGGTGGTCAGCCGCGATATGGCCAGCTTGGGTCGAAAGAACCGTAGGCCCAGTAGCCGATGAGTCGGCCGCCGCGCCCCCGGTACTCCACCTCAGCAGTCACCCCATCGCCGGCCGTCGAAACGACCGTTTCTGTGATGACGCCAAACCGAACTCGGCGCCAAAGCTTCTTGACCAGGTGGCGCAGGCGCGAGGTAGCGTTAGGAAGCGAATTTCGCACGGCGTGCCTCCTGCTTGATGGCATCAGCCTCGAATTCCGCCCAGTTACCCTCATAGCCCTTGTCGTGTCGGCTACGTTGCAGCAGCCGGCCTGACGGATGGACGTGCAGGTGACCGACACGGAACCGCGTGCCACAGCGGGCGCACTCGGAAAACAACTCAGCGTGTTCGCGCTGAATGCCGTCGACGGGTCCGCGCTTGAGGGCTAAGTACCCGGCCCCTTCGCGGCTGGTGTAGCCCTTACCAGGTTCATGGCCAAACAACTCACAGCGAAGCTTGACGATGACGAGCGTGGCGACGGCTGCGCCAGCAACGACGTACAGTGCAATCTGAATCAGTCCCATAATGGTTCCTTGTTTTCGGTTCTACTGAGACGTCTCCGCGTCGGCGTCGACCAGGTAAATCGGTGCTTCCTTGGTGGCCGCTGTGCGGCCGTACGACTCGTAAAAGCGACCGTCCGGTCCCCGGCGATAGTGCGGCACAGCGTCCGGGTCCCGCGGGACGTAGCCTTCCGGCATTTCCACCAGAGCCTCCTCCCAGGATTCCTCTCCGGCGAAGCGCGTGATGAAGCCCCGCACGACAATACCGGTCACCGTGGCTTGCTGCGCCTGGTCATCCGGCATGTCGCACCTCCTTAGCGATGGTGAACGCTTCGTACCGGATTGCATGACCGCAGCGTGCCGCATGCTCGTTGAGCGTGTTGCAAGCCTTGACCACACGTTCGGGCGAAAGATGGGACTCCACCGCGACGTTAGTGCTGCGATTCACAACCATGAAGCTATCGCGAGTGTCGATTTGGCGCGGCATCGAGCGGGCCGGCATCGACCAGAACGGAGGGACGGCAGGCTGGGCGAGGAAAGCATCAATCGTCAGCATGGTCATCACTCCTGGCCAATGTCGAAACCGTGGTTGAGCGTCGGCCAACCGTGGCGGGTCAGGATGCCCGTCACCTCGATGTAGCCGCCCTTCTCGTTTTGCCAGCGAACGTTGTAAAAGCGCTTTGCCGGGCGCTCATCGCCGTCCATGGTGGAGACGGTGACACGCCAGCCTTCGACCAAGGCTTCGAAACCTGCCTCGGTCAGTGCACGCTTTGCATGTGCAACAAGGCGCTCTGCCAAGCCGGCACTGATGGACTCGTCGATGGTCGTCAGCGGGTAGCTCAGAAACCGGCCGCACATGTCGTGTTGTGCCGGGCCACGCTTCATCACTTCTGTGGCGATGGAAACAGACTGTTGGATGCTCATAAATATGTCCTCGGAACGTGGAAAAGCCCACGGACGGTATAGGCACGACCGCGCCCGCCGGCGGCCCTTTCCTCGCGAGGGTGGTGTTATGCGCAGGCGCCGGGCGATTGGATGGTGCGGGCGACTGATTTGGCCGCGCGCACGCGCGCTGCGTGGATAGCCAACGGAATCTGCACCGGCTGGGCGCATGTTTTTGCCACAGCGCCTGTATCCACGGCCGCCGTGGCGGCGAGGACCGACCGAAGGTAGCCAGCCTGCGGATACGGCCTATTTTCAAACCCGAGACGGCCGCGTGCGTCCGCCTCACAGGCAGCGAGCAGCGCCTCGAGGCGTTCAGGCCGCCGGAAGGCGTCGGCACGGGCGAGCAACTTCACCACGCTGGCCGACCGAAGGTCGAACGCCTTGTGCACGAGCAGGTGCTGCGCGCAAACCAGTACGGCGACCTCCCGGCAGTTCGAGGGCACGCGCAGGCGAGCGCAAAGCGCCTTGACGGGTTTGACGCCGAGCTCTTCATGTCCGTGATGGGCCGGCCAGCCGGCTGCGGGTGTCAGCGCCTTGCCAAGGTCATGAACCAGAGCGGCAAAGCGCACCTCGATGCTGCCGCCGGCGGCAGCGGCCTGGTCCACAACCATCAGGGTATGCACGGCGGTGTCGACTTCAGGATGATGCGTTGCGGTTTGCGGGACACCCCACAGTGCATCCACCTCCGGCAACACAACGCGCAACGCGCCACAGGCACGCAGGACTTCGAACATGCGCGAGGGCTGCGTTTCCATCAAACCCTTGGCCAGCTCCTGCCAGACACGTTCGGCAACCAGGTTGTCGAGCGCGCCGGCGGCGACCATTTCCTGACACAAGGCGAGCGTTTCGGGCGCAACCGTGAAATCGGTGTAGCGTGCCGCAAAGCGGCCCAGGCGCAGAACGCGCACCGGGTCTTCCGCGAACGAGTCGGCGCTCACGTGGCGCAGCACTTTGTTGCGGATGTCGCGCTGGCCGCCATACGGGTCCACGACCTTGTCTGCCCCAACTTCGATGGCCATTGCGTTGATGGTCAAGTCGCGACGGCCCAGGTCTTGCTCGAGCGTGACGTCCGGAGACGAATGCACAACGAAGCCCTTGGCGGCGGGCCCGGCCTTGCGTTCGGTGCGCGCGAGCGCGTATTCGGCGCCCGTTTCCGGATGCAGGAAGACCGGGAAGTCCGCACCGACCAGGCGATAGTCCAGCGAAAGCATTTGCTCCGGCGTGCTACCTACGACCACGTAGTCGTAGTCGGCGGGAGTCCGGCCCATCATGAGGTCGCGGACGGCGCCGCCAACGGTAAAAACTTCCATCGCTCTGTCCTATTCAATCTTGCGCGTCGCCCACTTCGCGAAGGTGGCTATGCCACATTTTCCGCGAGTCGGTCCGCTGTTGTCGCCGTTGCGGCGCTTTACCTGGAACCCGTCCGTGCTCCACGCCACGGTCTTTCCGCCCGGTCGGCCCGGTGCGTCAACAATCAGGTCGACACGTCGGAAGTACTGGGCGTCATCATCGGCCACGTAGCAGCCGCCCTCCACAATCTCGTCAGCGCGCATCACGCCGCAGTATTTGCCGAAATTTCTGCCTGTTTTTCGCGGCACACCCGTTCGATTTCTTCGACCATGGCCAACTGAGTTTTCGACAGCTTGCGCGCCAGGCGCAGGCGAGCCATCAGCTCCAGCGTGTCCGCGACCATCTTCTTCGTTGGGTGGTCCGAAACGTTATGCATGCGGTCCGCCAGCTTGAGGACCAGGCCGTAACTGGACATGCCGGCCAGCTTCCTGCTTTGGTATTCCAGCTTGCCAACACGAGCGATTTCTTCCTCGTCGTTGGTCAATTCCAGGACGAGCGAGGCTACAAACGGACTGAAGCGCTCAGCAATTTCTGCGAAGGTCGTCGCGGTGTCTTCGAGCGTGTCGTGGAGTAGCGCGGCAATCAACAGCTCAGTGAGCCGTTTCGACCGCTTGTACACCACCACCAGGTAGGCCACTGCGACTGCATGAAAAACATACGGGTGTCCCGAGCCCCGGCGAAATTGTCCGGCGTGGCGTTCGTCCGAGAACTTGAGGGCATCGAGAACCGTCAGCATGGCTGCTCCTTGATTTATATATAAAGTATATCAAAATATGCTGATATGGCAAGTAATTCTTGTGTTTGTTGTCTTTAGGCTTAAATTGCGATACACTATCTGCACAATTTGCCCCATGCTCGCCTTCGCTGTGGTGATGGACCCATCGGTCCGCGGGTGCGGCAGCCAAACCCATGACGCAAAACATCTCCCTATTCCGCCGCATCGGCCCCGGTCAGGGTCGCGATTTCGTACTCGGCGACATCCATGGCGCCTTCCACCTTGTCCTGAAGGCCCTTGACGCGCTGAATTTTGATGGCGCGGTTGACCGGCTGTTTTCGGTGGGAGACTTGGTCGACCGCGGTGCGTATTCGCAGATGGCCCTGGAGTTCTTGAACGAACCCTGGGTGTATGCCGTGCGCGGCAACCACGAGCAGATGGTGCTGGACCTGTACGCGGCAGGCGAACTCGACGAGGCTGCGCTCGCTTACCACGTGCAGCGCAATGGCATGGGCTGGTGGCTGTCAACGCCGCCAGACAGGCAGTCGGCCCTTCTGGCTGCCTTCTCGCGCCTGCCTATCGCGATGGAAGTAGACACCGCGCGAGGCACCGTCGGCATGGTGCACGCTGAAGTGCCCATTGGCATGGACTGGTCCACGTTTATCGGAAAGCTGGAGGGCTTCGACCGCGCCGCCATCAAGAGCGCTACCTGGGGGCGCGAGCGCGTAACGAGGAATGATGCTTCTGGGGTGCCGGGTATAGGTCGGCTGTTTGCAGGCCATACGCCGCAGCTCGAAGGCGCCCGCCGCCTCGGCAATTGCTACTTCATCGATACGGGCGCGGTGTACGGCGCCCAGGGCGTTGCGCCAGGTAAGCTATCCGTGGCCAATATGGCCTGTCACACCCACGTGATTGACGCTCACTCTCCGGCCGCGTTGCCGCTGATTGACCTCTTCACACCTGCGAGCGTGTTTCCCTTTGGTCAGTATGCCACGCCGTGCGCGTATGCGCGGGCCAGGTAATGCGCCGGACAATTCCATGGCCTCACTGACTACCCTCGTTGGACCGGCGCCACGGGGCGCGCGCGCTGAAGATGGCCAACTGATTGCCTACGGTCGTCGCGGCCGCAACGGCGTCGACATCCACTTTGAAGCCGGAGCAGGGATTCCGGCGGCGGACGCCGAGTGGTTGCGCGAAATGTTGGTCGAGCCCCTCTACTCCATCCTCAGCCTGCTCCATCAGGCGCCGCCCAACACGCCATTCATCGACGACCTATATGGCCGCGGCTACGACTTGGCCACGTTTCGCTTGTCCATCCACCTGGCGACGGTCGGACGCCAGGTCACGGAGCGGTGCATTCGATTACGGGCGCGCACGCTCCACGCTCGCTGGGGCCGTGTGCCCGAGGACCACGCGGGCGACCTGTGTTGCGCTTGGCTGCCGCCGTGTGACCGGCGAGACAAGAACCTCTTCTTCTCGCTGGTTTCGATGCCGTACTACACGCCACAGGAGTGCACTCGCCGCTTGGCGACAGCTCGGCGCACGCTACGAAGCGAACTTGAGCGGCGGGGCTACGACATCCGGACTTTCCGGTTTGAGGTGAAGCAGCCCAAGGCGCTCAGCGGCGCGCCCGCAGCCTAGGGCCTCACGGGCGGGGGAAGGACGCGAGACCGGCCCTTCTTGGAGAACTGAACCACATCAACGACATCGCCAGGGTGCAGCTCCCAAAAGGTGCCCTGCACGCAATTCTTGCTCGGCGCAATCTCCAGCAGCCGCCCTGCGGTCTCCACGTCAAAGATGTGGCGCCAGCTCGCCTGGAGCTCGTTGTGCAAGTCAGCGTTGGCCAGAGGCTTCTCTCGGTAGTATGAAGGCCCGACGGCTTCGCAGCGCGCTTCGAACGCTTCTGCCTCCGCACTCTGCCCAAGATACCAGTAGTTCAGTACCCAATGCCAGGCGTCGAAGTCGGTCAGAACGACTCGGTCTTCGGGGATATCCAGCGTCAGCAAGACGTTCGGTCCGCCATTGCCCCAGTTCCGGAGGGAGGCTGTACGCAAATCTGGCTTGGGCCGCGTCAGGCCTGCCCACCAGTACCAGGCCCAGACGGGATACTGGGTTGCACGGTCTTCCGGATGTCGACCATAACTGCGCATTTGCCCGGCGAGCCAATCGTAGGCGCGCAAAAAGACATCGTCCGCTGGCTCCTCGCCCGCAAACGGATTTGCAGTCCACGAGGCTCCAGTCAGCAAATGCTCGTACACCAGCAGTGGTTGGATGGAATAGAGTTTCACGCGACCTGTGCTCTTGCTTGTTACCGGACAGCACTCAGTAGTTCGTTGTCCGCGTCAGGTGAAAGGGCGACGGCCCGAAATTGTTGCGGTTGGCCCATAGCCAAAAGTCCACTTCGGGAATCGTGCAGCCCAGGTGCGGTGCCAGCTGTTCGCAGGCCAAGACGGTTGCGGCGCGAATGGCCCGCTCTTCGCGGCTGTCCGCCGGCACCGGCTCCTGCAGGTCCACCTGGACCGCAAGGCGCGGCGAGTACGTCAGGATGCCCATGGCGCGTAAAACCTTCGGCAACTGGTAGTCAGCGGCCGCAGTCACGTCGAGCATGCAGGGTTTGTTCCCTGGCGTGGCCATCCACTGCGCTGCGATGTTTATCATGGTGAGCTGCGCCTTCTTCAGGTAGCGGTCACCGTACGCGAGAGGAAAGGCGTCTGCGAGGTCTTGAGCCTCCCGCCACGTGAGGCTGCCCTGAAGCAACAGCCGGCTCTTGATGTCCGCCGCGATGGCGTCGAGCTGCTGCGGGTCGTCGAGGACTTCAGCCAGGATGTGCGCGCGAAGGTCTGCCGCCGGAATGGCGCCGAACAGGCCCGCGATGCCTTCACGTGCCAGGAGCTTCCGGAACGCGTTGGCGACGCACTCGGTACGCGCCCCGGGCGCCGCGCCGGCGGCCGTCCGATGCGCCCCCTCCCACGCGCGGAAGAAACTGTCCTGCATGGCCAGCGCGCCATCCAGTCCTCGGTGCCGATAGCGGCTAAAGTCACCCCAGTCGTTGACGTCCCAAAACTGGAAGTTGAGTGAGTTCAGTACGATAAGGGTGACGATTCCGTCTGCCTGCAGTTCATCCAACCGACCGCAGAGGGTAGCCCCAGGCTCAAGCAATGGGCCGATGCCATCGAGGGCGATGTTGGACACGGCGCCCGCAAGGGCGTCAGGTTGAATGGCGACCAAGTCGGGCACATAGTCTTCGTGCGCGGCGGTCAGGACGGGATTGGTCATCGAATGCGAGGTAGACGACATGGCCGTGAAACAAGCCGAGCGAACTCGGCTTGAGTGGAGTGTTACAGCGTGGTTATGAGTATCGGCTTGCTCTCACTCAGTGAGCGCAGACCCTGGCCCAACGCGCAGGCGACAACTTCGACTTCGTGGCCCAGCAATCGCGGGCATGCTGCACGCAACGCGTTGAGCGCCTGGTCGACCGTGTCCCCCAGTCCAATGGCTGTGTCCTCGGGGTCATACTGCTGATGGGCGACGAAAATGACCTTATCTTGAGTAGAAAGACAGGCAGCTACCGTCGTTGCCAACTCCGGAAAGTCCCCATCGACCACGATGAAAGCGCCCTTCTGTCCATCGGACATGCGGCACTCAATGTGATATTCCGGCGGCTCTCCGGCTACCGGCTCCGCACTGCGCACCGTAGCAGCCAAAACACGCGGTTCGTTCTCTTTCGCCATGATTTTTCCTCTCGCAAGTTAATTGTAGCTGTGGCGGTATAGGCAAGTTCGTGGCTGCCGCTCGGCAGGAAGAAAGCCGCCCGGTAGGCGGCTTTTCTCCCAAGTTGTGGTCTTACAGCTTGACTTCCTCATCCTCGAGGGTCGCCGTCACGGGCACTGGGCCGAAGTCGGAGATGTCCACGTTCAACGACGTGTTGTCCATCGAGCCCAGGTCCGAGAACCAGGTATGGCCGACCAGGATGGCGAACTTGCGTTGCGCCAGCCGCTCGGTCAGCGCCCGCGCACGACACACGGCGGCTTTCGACTCGGTTTCCAGCCACGTTGCCAGCAAGGCATTGCCATCAGCTGCGCTCGCAAACATGGCAGAGCTCATGAAGTCGGCGACGCGCTGGAGCGTGGGCGCCATCACGAATTCGGACAGCTTGAGCTTCTTGGCCTTGCCAGAGCTGAGAGCCGCCAGCGCTGCTTCGACATCGACAACCTTCGGCAGCGAAGAGAGCCCCTTCACTGCGATACGCAGGTTCTTGGCGAGGTAAAAATCACCGGTCTTTACGGTATTGCTCGGCGGGTTGAACCCGCTGTAGTCCGTCAGGCCCAGGGTCTTCAGGTATTCCGTGCCGGCCTCGCCGTAGAGCAGCAGGAACTTCTTGGATTGCTTCGGCGCGATGCGGTTCCGATACTCATTGAGCACCTTCTGCGCGCCACGGAGGAATTCGAGCTCGACCACGGCTTCGAACGTCTCCTTGGCGCTCACGCTCTTCACCATGCACCGATTGATGACGGGCACCTTGGGGAAGGTCAGCACGAACACCTTGCCTTCGGCCCAAGTTTCGCCTGCCAGCAGGCCGTTGTCCTGCAGTTTCGTGAAGGTGTGCTCATCCAGCGACACCGGCAGGGTGCGCGTGTGCACGATGCCGTCGCGGATGATGGTGTAGTTGCGATAGATGAAGCTTTCCACCTGCTTGGGCAGCCCCTTCGGTCGCGCCTCGGGGAGCGTCACATGGCCGAGCACGCAGATGCGCAGGCTGACGTTCGGGCGGTCTTCATTCCACACCAGGGCGTTGATGGGATAGCCCTTGTCGCGGTTGTCGACTTCGAACTTGGCATCGGCCGAGCGTGCCACCGACGCCGCGCTGATGCGCTCGTAGTGGAAGGCCGGGTGATACGGATAGAATTGGTTGTCTTCCGAGCTGGCTAGGTCGGACAGCAACTCGAGCACCGTGTAGGCGTCCTCCTTGGGCACTGCAGCCGGGTCGTACCCGTCCACATAGCGCTTCGTTGCGTCGGCCGCGGCCGTGAGCACCTCCGCCTGGAAGCGGCTGTAGTCTTCTTTCGAGAAGCAGTTGGTGAATCGGTTCACCAGCGCCACATCGCCCAGCGCGCCCAGCACGCCAAACAGCTTGTCGGTTTCCATGCGCAGCGCCAGCGGCACAAGGCTTGCCCACAGATGCGGGTCCGTGTGCTTGGCGCGGTCGAATGGCACGCCCGCCGCCGTCGTGAAGTAGGCCAGGGCCGACAAACCCTCGGGCACCAGAACCGTGCCGGATGCGTCGGGCGTAAAGCTCAGCAGATTCTCGCCAGAGAGCGCGAACACGAGGCCCATGTCCACCGGGTGGTCCAGCTTCACCGGTACTTTCTTGGCGCTGCCGCCGGAGAGCGAACTTTCAAAGGCGACCGTGTAGGACTCGAAGTCTTCACTGAAGACCAGCTTGCCGCCCAGGGCTTCGGCCATCTTGGTGAGCAGCGGGCGGTTGCAGTGCCAGCCGTACTCCACCACGGCGGCACTGTCGAGTTGCTTCTCCAGCATAGCGCACAGCGCCAGGATGTCGCGCTCTGACCACTGATTGTCGTACCCGTCGGTCATGAAGAGCATGTTGAACAGGGCGCCAGACGCCTTCGCCTTCAGCTTGGCGATGACCTTCGATACTTCCTCCAGCGGCTCCTTGAAGCCCGTGAGGCCCATCGGCTGCAGGAAACGGTCGATGGCCCCATGCAGCGCGCTCAGGTCCTTCACGCCCTTGATTTTCATGGCCTCGACCAGCGTGCCGACCTGGCCGCGGCCCGAGAACCAGATGATGCTGATGGTGTCGTTCTCGTTCACCAGCAGCGGCAGCTTATTCTTCAGATGCTGGCGTAGCGATGGGAGGTCGGAGTACATCGACCCTGAGATGTCGATGGCGACGAGGTGATGAACTGGCGCGGGAATGGTTGCGGCAACGGCGACAGACAAGGGCTTCAGGACGAGCGCCGCCCCGCCCATCTGGACGATTTGGGACATCTAGGCTCCGATACGAGGGAGAAAAGAAAAAGGGAATCCGCGAGGGATTCCCTTGGTATAGCGTAGAATGCGATATATGAAAGCTAACGCATTCGTCGTATCGGAGCCGTGTGGCTCACCCTCTTCCGAGGGCTGCCCTGTTAGCTTTCGCGGGTTGACGTTCCCGCTGACATCACGCTGCGCTTGGTAGCCAGGAGCTTTCGCCCTTCCGTTTCCCCGCGCAAAAACAGATGGCCGTAGGCGCCGCGCAGCGGTTGCCAGTCTTCGCGCCGATAGCGCGCAAACAGGGTCTCCGCGACATCCAGCGACGAGGTGGCCATCACACTGAGCTGGTTACTGAGCAGCGCCGCCAAGCGGGTTTCAGCAGCAGCCTTGAGATGCCGCCAGGCCGCGCCGGTGTGCTGGGCTGACACCAGCTCCGGCCGCGCCCTAACCTCTGCGGCGCGCTGAACGTCCCGCATTGACTGCGCCCGCATAATGTCCAGCTCTGCTGCCGCGCAGGAAGCTTCGAATCGCCGAGCCTGCTCCATCACCACAGCAAGATTGTTCACGCTATGCCCTCCACTGAGTTTCAGGTTGAGGGCAGTGTACGAGAAAGCGCGAACCTTGTTAACTAGCTTAATTGCAGTGTAGTTATCGCGTTACGCTTGCAGCGTGGTGCCCGCCTGGACCTGTTCGTGTGGCTTGGTAGGTGTGGTGGGCAGCAGCAGAGGGCCCGTTGCTGGCTCACGCCGGTGCACGATAGCAACTGCGTCGCCGAACGGTAGCTCGACAGCGAAGAGCACCAGCGTCAGGATGCCGACTACCTGGTGTGCTCCGGGTTCGTGCGCCATGCGCAATACATCCGCGAGCGTGACCGTGTCGGGATTTGCGGTGTAGAGGAAGACCATCAAGACCAAGATGCAAGCTGAGAAGAAGCAACGGAGCAGGAAGAGCATGGGAATCTTCAGTGGGTAGGCTTCCGGGCAAGGACTGCGCCGGGGATGAGCCGGTATAGGCGAGGCAAAACACATAGGAAGCCTTGGCCGCTGTTCCTGGCGCTTGCCGAACCCTCGCTGAGGAGCGGCGCAGGCAGTAGCGGATAACAAACCCCTCCCTTTGTCCGATTGTCGATGCGGGCAGCTATGGCATGCTAGCGGGTAGCACAGCCCGTAGGCTGTAAGTGCAAATAACAAGGGATAAGCTGTACCGGGGGAGTTAGGGATGCAAACAACGCTGTCGTCGCTCATCCACGCGGCCAAGCCGCGACGGGCGCTTTTCACGACGTACACTTTCAGTGTTTTCTGGTTCGAGACGTTCGCCTTGCCGGCTCTGCGTAACGCGGGCTGCAAGCAGATTGATGTGCTCGTCGACGCGCGGGAAGCCTGCAAGTCAACCGAGGAGTCCACCAGCCTGAGCGCTGGTAGCGCCTACCGCATCCTTCCCGTCTACATGGACGGCACGGCGGTGTTCCACCCGAAGCTCGTCTACCTCCAAGGCGAGGAGCTGGACCATCTTGTCGTATCCAGCGCCAACCTGACCCTGGCCGGCCACGGGAAAAATTTGGAGGTGCTCGATGCTGTCAGTTCGCACCAAGAACCTGCCGTGTTTGGAGAATTCGCCGGCTTTCTCGAGTCGCTCACCCGCCGGTTGGAGTTCGCCGACGAGAA
>JGI24741J21665_1000079_pt1 | contig 24144 bp, 29 predicted proteins | sample KBSCornC7_FD_21665 | JGI IMG/M metagenome (IMG submission 21665) | reverse complement strand
TTTCCACCCGGCCGTTGATCTGCTGGTTCATCCCCGCCATCTGATATTCATATTCGAAGTCCGCGACGGCGCGCAGGCCCCGGATGATGACGCTCGCTCCCTGCGATTCGGCAAAGTCCATCAGCAACGAGTTGAAGCCGGTGACGACGATTTCCGTGTCGATGTCGGCGCATTCGCGCCGCACCATCTCCAACCGTTCCTCGTCGGCGAACATCGGGGATTTGGAGATGTTCGTGGTGACGCCGATCACCAGCTTGTCGACCAGCTTCGCGCCCCGCCGGATGATGTCCATATGACCCAAGGTGATCGGATCGAATGTGCCGGGATAGACCCCCACCCTCTGCCTGCTCATGCCCCTAGCGATCCCTTTCCACGATATAGTCGGCGATGGCGCGCAGCAGATCGGCCTCCGGCCCGAATCCGTGCAGATGCGCCTTTGCCTGTTCGACCAGGAGGCGTCCCTGTTCCCGCGCCCGATCCACCCCCAGCAGCGAGACGAAGGTTTCCTTCCCCGCCGCCGCGTCCTTGCCCAGCGCCTTGCCGGCCAGCGCGGCGTCCCCCTCCACATCGAGCAGGTCGTCCGCGATCTGGAAGGCAAGGCCGATGTCGCGCGCATAGCCGTGCAGGCGCGTCCGCCCTTCCGGCGGGATACGGGCCATGATCGCCGCCGCATCCACGCAAAAGCCGATCAGCGCGCCGGTCTTCAACTGCTGGAGCCGGGTGACGGTCGGCAGGTCGAAGCTGGTCTTTTCCGCCTCCAGGTCCATCATCTGGCCGCCCGCCATCCCGCTGGTGCCGCTGGCGAGGGCCAGCGCCTTCACCAGTTCCACCCGGACGAAGGGGTCGGGATGCGTCTCCTCATCCGCCAGCACTTCAAAGGCCAGGTCGTGCAGGCAATCGCCCGCCAGGATCGCCGTCGCCTCGTCGAACGCCTTGTGCACGGTCGGCTTTCCCCGGCGAAGATCGTCATCGTCCATCGCCGGCAGATCGTCATGCACCAGTGAATAGACATGGATGCACTCGACCGCGAGGCCGACGCGCAGCGCCGAAACCCGCGAGATGTTGAACAGGTCGCTGGCCGCCTGCACCAACAGCGGGCGCAGCCGCTTGCCCCCGCCCATGGCGGCATGGCGCATCGCCTCGTACAGGCGCGCGCGCGGATCCTCGGGAACCGCCAGCAGCAGGTCGAACAGCCGGTCGATGTCGGCCGCCACCGCCGCAGCGCGGCCAGCCACCAGGCCGATCGCCGGGGGCAAGACGGAGTCGGCTCCGCTCATGGACGCCTCTCCCGCACGCTGCACGCTCAGTCCGAACCGAAGGGCTGGGCGCCGGTCACCGCACCGCTGGCATCGATGGTCAGCTTGGCGATCCGCGCTTCGGCCGCCTGAAGCCGTTCCATGCAGCGTTTCCGCAACTCCTCGCCCTGCGAATAGAGCGAAATGGATTCGTCGAGCGGCACATCCCCGCTCTCCAGCCGACGGACGATCGATTCGAGCGCGCGCAACGCATCTTCGAACGACATCTGCAACGGATCGCCCTGCTGGGTCATGCTGTCTTGCGCCATGTCCCTGCATTGGCGGCCCCCGTCCGCCCGGTCAAGCCCGCATGGGCCCGCGGCGGCCGATTCCGGCGGTTGTTCATAAAAACGTCATGACGTCGCGCCACAGGCTGGCGGACTTGTGGCAGTTTTGCGTTGACGCTGGGCATGGCTAGTGCACATAGAAGGACCGCTATGAAACATTATCTCCCCCTGATCCCCGTGGCGGCGCTTGCGCTGCTTTCCGCCTGCAACAAGAATGACGAACCTGAAGTCGTGGGCGGCCCCGCCGACCCCATGGCCGAAAAGCTGGCGAACGCCGCTCCCGTCGAGCTGCCGCCGATGGTGAAGGAAAGCCATCAATATCGCTGCAAGGACAACAGCCTGATCTTCGTCGACTTCATGAGCGACGACAAGACGGTCAACGTGCGCACCGAAAAGGATGGCGCCCCCACCAAGCTGACGGCGGCCGAAGCCGGCAAGCCCTTCGAAGGCGGCGGCTTCAAGGTCGAGGGCACGGGCAAGCAGATCACCGCCACCCTGCCGGGCAAGAGCGCGCTGAGCTGCAAGGCCTGACACCTTTCATTTTTCCTGCACATCCGGGCCGGCCCTTCCCCTGCGGAAGGCCGGCCCTTTTCTTTGGCGATGCCGATCAGGCGGCGCATCGGCGCTCACCGGCAGCAGCAGGGCGCCGGATCCCTGCCTCCTGCATAAACAGTTCCCTCAGCGGAATTCGGGCTCACCCACCTCGACAGGATCGGGGCCGAAGCGATTGGGTCCGCGTGTGCCGCCCATGATGAAGAAGATGAGCAGGACGATGCTGCCGATGATGGGAAAGAAGAGGATCAGCAGCCACCAGCCGCTGCGGTCCGTGTCATGCAGCCGGCGGACCGAAAGCGCGACATGGGGAATGATCATCGCCAGCGTGAACAGCCCGGTCAGCGGACCGCCACGGGTGCTGTAACCGGCAGCCGCCCACCAGGGGCCGTGCTGGAACCAGCGATGCGTCGCGCCAAGGCCCAGCGCGCCTTCGACGATCGCGATAGCCACGTAGCAGAGCAGCAGGAACAGAACGAACATCCAATATTCCCGCGGTCGCGCCCGGCCAGAGAATTTGGCGTAGCGGCGCAACGGCAACAGCATCCATTCCACAGGCAAGCTTCCTCATGTCGACCAGCCCGGCAAAGCTATCATGTTTTCGCGCACGCGCGAGCCTCAGCATTGTCTATCGGACGCTCCCCCGCTAAAGGCGCGCACATGTCCAGCACCGCATCCCAGATCACGCCCCAGGTCGTTGCTGACCATGGGCTTTCCCCGGAAGAATATGATCGCGTCCTGAACGCACTCGGCCGGGAACCGAATCTTACCGAACTTGGCATCTTTTCCGTGATGTGGTCGGAGCATTGCTCCTACAAATCCTCGCGAATCCATCTGAAGAAGCTGCCGACCGAAGGGCCGCAGGTGATCTGCGGTCCCGGCGAGAATGCCGGCGTGGTCGACATCGGGGACGGTCAGGCAGCAATCTTCAAGATGGAGAGCCACAATCATCCGTCCTATATCGAGCCCTATCAGGGCGCGGCGACGGGCGTGGGCGGCATATTGCGCGACGTTTTCACCATGGGCGCGCGGCCGGTGGCAAACATGAACGCGTTGCGTTTCGGGCGGCCCGATCACCCGAAGATGAAGCACCTCATCAGCGGCGTGGTGCGTGGCATTGGCGGCTACGGCAATTGCGTGGGCGTGCCGACCGTGGGTGGCGAGGTGAATTTCCACCCGGCCTATGACGGCAACATCCTGGTCAACGCGATGACCGTGGGCGTCGCGGAAACAGACAAGATCTTCTATTCGGCGGCTTCGGGCGTCGGCAATCCGATCGTCTATGTCGGCTCCAAGACGGGTCGTGACGGCATTCACGGCGCAACCATGGCCTCGGCAGATTTCGGCGAGGATTCGGACGAGAAGCGCCCCACCGTGCAGGTTGGCGACCCCTTCACCGAAAAGCTGCTGATCGAAGCCTGCCTCGAGCTCATGGCCTCCGACGCGATCGTCGCGATTCAGGACATGGGCGCGGCCGGCCTGACCTCTTCCTCGGTGGAAATGGCGTCCAAGGGCGGCGTCGGCATCCAGCTCGACATGGACAAGGTGCCGCAGCGCGAAACCGGCATGACCGCCTATGAAATGATGCTGTCGGAAAGCCAGGAGCGCATGCTGATGGTGCTCCAGCCAGGCAAGGAAGGCTTTGCCGAAGCCATTTTCCGCAAATGGGAACTGGACTTCGCGGTGATCGGCCATGTGACCGATACGGGCCGCATGGTGCTGGTCCACAAGGGCGAGACGGTGTGCGACATTCCGCTCGCCCCGCTGGCGGACGATGCGCCGCTCTACGACCGCCCGGCCATGGCGAGGGACGAGTACAAGGTCTGGTCCGGCGTGCAGCCTCTGGGCGAGATAACCGAAAGTGCCGATATCGGCGCGGATCTGGTCAAGCTGATGGGATCGCCCGACATCGCTTCGCGCCGCTGGATCTGGGAGCAATATGATCACATGGTCGGCGCCGACACGGTGCAGCGCCCAGGCGGCGACGCGGCGGTGGTTCGGGTCCACGGATCGCAGAAGGGGATCGCGATCAGCACTGATTGCACCCCGCGCTATTGCTATGCCGACCCCTATGAGGGCGGCAAGCAGGCCATTGCGGAATGCTATCGCAACATCAGCGCGGTCGGCGCCACGCCGCTCGCCGTCACCAACTGCCTCAACTTCGCCAATCCGCAGCGTCCGGAGATCATGGCGCAGTTCACCGGCTGCCTGGATGGGATGGGCGAGGCCTGCCGCGCACTGGATTTCCCGATCGTGTCGGGCAATGTCAGCCTCTACAATGAATCCAAGGCGACCGGCGGCGGCTCCGCCATCCTGCCGACTCCCGCCATTGGCGGCATCGGCCTGCTCAAGGACATCGATGGAATGGCGACCGTGGCCTTCAAGAATGANGGCGACGCGATCTGGCTGATCGGNGGCGAAGGCAGCCATCTCGGCCAGTCGATCTGGCTGCGTGAAATCGCCGGCCGGGAGGCGGGNGAGGCGCCGAAGGTCGATCTGGCGGCNGAGCGNGCCCATGCCGAAACCGTCCGGTCNCTGATCGCGGAAGGCAAGGTCAACGCAGTACACGACATTTCGGACGGCGGCCTGCTGGTNGCGGTGGCAGAAATGGCGCTGGCCAGCGGCATCGGGGCNGAACTGAGNATCGCCCTGACGACGGCAGGCGCCTTTGGCGAGGATCAGGGCCGCTACATCGTGACCGCCGCTGGGGGCGTCGATATTCCGGGNGCTGCGAAGATCGGCACAACGGGCGGCGACAGGGTTGCGGGCGTCCCCCTGACCGACCTGCGCGGCGCCCATGAGGGCTTCTTCCCGGCGTTGATGGACGCTGAACTTTAAAGATGCATTGCGCATGCTCCTGCGCGGGCAGGAGCATGACGGCATTTGTCGTTGGCTGTTGAGGAAATCCCATGGCTTTCACCGCGAAGATCCTCCTCCTTGGCTCAGGCGAACTGGGTCGCGAGTTCGTGATATCGGCCAAGCGGCTGGGTGCCCAGGTCATCGCCTGCGACAGCTATGAAAGTGCGCCGGCCATGCAGGTGGCGGACGGGCATGAAGTCTTCTCGATGCTGGATGCCGACCTGCTCGCCAAGGCCATCGAGAAGCACCAGCCCGACTTTGTGGTGCCCGAAATAGAGGCGATCAGGACCGAAGTCCTGGCCGATTTCGAGGCCCGCGGCGTCACCGTCGTGCCTTCCGCCCGTGCGACGATCATGACCATGAACCGCGATCGCATCCGTGAAGTCGCGGCGGTCGAACTGGGGCTGCGCACCTCGCGCTATCGCTACGCCGAGACGCTGGAGGAAGTGCTGGCCGGCGCCGAGCACACTGGCCTTCCCTGCGTCATCAAGCCGGTCATGTCCTCTTCCGGCAAGGGGCAGAGCACGGTTCGCGCGCCGGAGGAGCTGGAGGCCGCCTGGAACTATGCCGTCGCCAATATGCGCGGCGACCGCAGCCGGGTCATCGTCGAGGAGTTCATCGCCTTCGACTATGAGATCACGCTGCTGACCGTGCGCAGCCGGGACGGCGTCAGTTTCTGCCCGCCGATCGGCCACCGGCAGGAGCGCGGCGATTATCAGGAAAGCTGGCAGCCCACGCCGATGTCCGGCGCCGCGCTGGCGGCCGCGCAGGACATGGCGCGCAAGGTGGTCGACAATCTGGGCGGCTACGGCATTTTCGGCGTGGAATTCTTCGTGAAGGGAGAGGATGTCATCTTCTCCGAACTCTCACCCCGGCCGCACGACACCGGCATGGTGACGCTGATCTCGCAGAACTGGAGCGAATTCGACCTTCATGCCCGTGCCATATTGGGTCTGCCGGTACCGGAAGTGACGCTGCGCAGGGCCGCGGCATCAGCGGTGATATTGGCGGATCGGGAATCGGACGATTTCCGGTTCGAAGGGTTGGCCGAAGCGCTGTCGACGCCTGGAGGAGAAATCGACCTGCGCCTGTTCAGCAAGCCGACGACCCGCCCCTATCGCCGAATGGGCGTAGCGCTCGCCGTCGCGGAAGATGCCGACGGCGCGCGCGCGCTGGCGGCCGAGGCTGCGTCGAAGGTGAGGATCGTCTACGGTCAATAGGGTAGAAAGCCGGGAGCCCGCTTCCGGCGCTTGGCTGGCGGCTGAACTTGCCAATTCCCTGTCGGTGTTCGACATGCGTGCTGAACCGAAGCAAGGAGCCGTTCCATGACCATCATCCGCCGCGTCACTGTACATGAAGGGCCTGGCGGCCGGTTCGAGAGCGTGGCGATATTCGACGAAGCGATCGCCGCGCCGCGCCCAGGTCTCCTTCTCTTCCCCAATGTCCTGGGCACGAAGGAGGCCGATTTCGCCTATGCCGAAAGGGTCGCGGCGCTCGGTTACACCGTCCTGGTCGCGGACGTCTTCGGCCAGGGCAAGCGCACCACCCGCGCCGATCCCGACATGGGCCGGTACATGGCCGAACTCAACAATGACCGCAGCCTGTTGCGGGACCGGGTGAACGCCGCTCATGCACTGCTGAAATCACTGGACGAAGCAGACGAAACACGAACCGCCGCGATCGGCTTCTGCTTCGGCGGCAAATGCGTGCTCGACCTTGCCCGTTCCGGTGCGGACATAGCGGCCGGCGTCAGCTTCCACGGCGTCTATGACGCACCGCCCTTCCCCAACGCGAAGATCGCGGCCCGGCTGCTGGTCTGCCACGGCTGGGACGATCCGATCGCGCCGCCCGACGCCACTGTCGCGCTTGCAAAGGAACTCACCGAAGCCGGATGCGATTGGCAGATCCACGCCTATGGCCGCACCGGCCACGCCTTCACCGACCATGACGCCATGATGCCGGAAAAGGGCCTGGCCTATAATGCCGACGCAGACCGCCGCAGCTTCCGCGCGATGGCCGATTTCCTGGGCGACATTTTCGGCTGACCCGGCGTGGGTCGGAGATCAGATGTCGTCGATCATTTCCGCCAGCACGCCGAGGCAATCTTTCGCAAGCTGGATTGATCGCGCAGGCGACCAGCCGAAATCCGCATCCGGAAGGTCGTCATTATCCTTGAACGGCATTTCCAGCGTCATCGCCACCGCGCCAAAGCGCTCTGCCAGCTGGTTTGTGGACATGGACAGGTTCGCCCTGCCCGGCGGTGTCGCTGGATAGCCCTTCTTCGTCTGGAAATCGGGCGTCCGGGCGGCCAGCGTGTCGCGATAGCGGCGATAGAGGGTCGACTGACGCTCCGTGATGGAGGGAATACCCTCGAACCCGGCGAGGAACACGGCCGCAATGGCCTCATCGCCATGCACGTCCATGGCGAAGTCAACCCCGACCTCATCCATCGCCCTGCGCACCAGGAAAACCTCAGGGCTCTTCTCCAGCGACGGATCATGCCATTCGCGGTTGAGGTTGATGCCGACCGCATTGGTCCGCAAATGACCGCGACGGCTTCCGTCCGGATTCATGTTTGGCACGATATGGAAGGTCGCCTCCCTGCGCAGCAGCCGCGCCACAGCGTCCTCTTCGTCGCAGAGCCGCTCCAGCGCACCCTCCATCCACCATTCGGCCATGCTCTCGCCCGGATGCTGCCGCGCGTAGAGCCAGACCTTCTTCGGTCCATCTCCCAGCACCAGCAGGTCGAGCGGCTGCCTGTCCAGCGTCAGCCCCAGTTCGCGATGCTGCACCCCCGGCTGCGACGCCGCCCAGGCGACCAGATCATGGTGCCGTTCCATCGAATAGGGCGCGAAATAGGCAAGCCACACCGCATTGCTGTCGGGCGACAGGCGGATCGTCAGCGTGCCGTCGGCATAGCCGGTGTGCGCCAGCAGCCAATTCTCCCGATCTTCGCTGAACCGCGCCTGATAGCCGGGCCAGCCATCGGGATAGGCCGACGTGCCGCAATTGACGATCGCCAGTTCGACTTCCCGCCCGGCGACGCCAGCCACGCGGAAATGGAACCACTGGTAGAAGTCGCTCTGCCGGTCCTTGACGATTTCCAGCTCGGCGCGGACGCCGGTGCCGGTATCGGAGATCGAAAGGACGCGAATATTGCCACTGTCAAAGGCACTTGTGATCGAGATGCTCATTTGACGGTTATAGTCTGGCCCGATTCGCCCGGATAGCCCCCCAGCAATGCCGCCGCCAACTTCTGCGCCGCCAGGCCGGGCTGCGATGCAGGCGTGCCCTCCCTTGCCCCGGTCTGCGCGCGGCCTTCCCATATAGTGGTCGAATCGGCCCGACGGCGAATCTGCACCTGCAATTCGGTGAACACCTGCCCCTTGGGCTTGCCAGACAGGTTGATGCCGATGCCCAGGCCGAGGCCGGAATAACCGCCGCTGCCCACGGCGCCGCCGACGCCGACGCTCACCGGCTTGCCATTGGCGCCATAGCTTTCGGGTTCGCGAAACGTCCGGCGGAAGCTCACCAGCGCGACATAGTCGCTCCTTGCACCCGGTGCCGCGCTGGTGAAGCCGACGCGCTGCAATTCCTGCTCCACGGCGGCGGCATAGGTCCGGAATTCGAGGCCGACGTCGGGGTTGCCGGCCATTTCCTCGACCGCGATGCTCCCGCTGCGGGCCGGATTTTCGATGTGGAACCGCGTCACTTCCACGGGGGGAACAGCGGTGGCGCAAGCACTCAGGCCCAGGGCGAGCAGGGCGGGAAAGGCGATCTTCTTCATCATTGACGGATTCAGCATGGATGGGCACTCCGGGGGATGACAAGCTCTACACGACACCGGGCCGCTAATCCCTTAAAAGCGTCAAGCCACGGATTTGCTGCATGGAGGATGAACAGCGAGGCAATGGGGTGAAATCCGGGCGGCTGCCCTTGACTTTCGACCGTCCCACCCATAGGGGCTGCGCTTCGATTTTTCGATCATGCAAGATTCATTCAAAGGCTGGTTCCATGAAGATCCGCAATTCGCTCAAGTCGCTCAAGGGCCGTCACCGGGATAACCGCGTGATCCGCCGCCGCGGCCGCACCTACGTCATCAACAAGACCAACCGCCGCTTCAAGGCCCGCCAGGGCTGATTCATGGCGGATATTGCCGTCATCTTTGATGTCGGCAATGTCTTGTATCACTGGAACCCCAGGGTTCTGTACGAGCGCCTGATCGATGACGATCGGGCGCTTGATGCGTTTCTCCGCGACGTCGTGACGCTGGACTGGCATTTCCAGCATGATCAGGGGCGGCCCTTCGCGGAAACCAGCGCCGAACTGATCGCACGCCATCCCGAACAGGCTGCGCTGATTCGCGTCTGGGGCGAAAGGTTCATCGACAGCATAGGGCCAGCCGTCGAGGGCATGCCGCAGATCGTCCGCGCACTGCACGCAGGCGGCATTCCCCTATTCGCCATCACCAACTTCAGCGATGAATTCTGGGCGCCGTTTCGCGCGCGCGAAGCCGAGCTGTTCGCGCTTTTCAGCGACATTGTGGTTTCCGGCACGGAAAAACTGGTGAAGCCCGACCCTGCGATCTACCGGCTGGCGCTGGGGCGATTCGGCTTGAACACGGGACAGGCGTTGTTCATTGATGATCGCGAGGAGAACGTCCTCGGAGCCGAGGCGGAAGGCATGCGCGGCCATCTGTTCCGCGACGCGGCCACGCTGCGCCGGGACCTTGCAGGATTGGACCTGATTGGCCCGGCGGCAGCCTGAGTTGACCTTCGTTCGCGCGAGGCTGGAACTCGCGTCCATCAGATCTGCTTGGGAAACGCCCTAGGACGGATCCTAGTCCCGCCCCCTCAGCTCATCGCCGCGCACCGCGGCCACGTGCAGCACATTGGTCGATCCCGGCGTCCCGAACGGCACGCCCGCCAGCACGACGATCTTGCCGCCCTTCTCGACCAGGTCATGGCGCAGGGCCATGCGGCGTGCCTTGCCGATCATCTCTTCGAAAGTGCCGATATCCTTTGTCCGCACCGCATATACTCCCCAGGTCAGCCCCAGCTTGCGTGCCGTGTCCTGCCGCGGCGTCAGCGCCAGGATCGGCGTCATGGGCCGTTCGCGCGCCACGCGGCGCACGGTGCTGCCCGAGGAGGTGAAGCAGGTGATGGCGCTCGCCCCCACCACGGACACGATGCTGCCCGCGCCCTCCGCCAGGGCGTCGGCGGTGGTTGGGTCCGGCTTCGTCTCGGTATAATGCAACCGCCCGAAATAGCCGGGATCCCGCTCCACGCTATGGGCGATGCTGTCCATCATCGTCACTGCCTCGACCGGCCAGTCGCCCGCCGCCGTCTCCGCCGACAACATGATCGCGTCCGCCCCGTCGTAAACCGCCGTCGCCACGTCCGACACTTCGGCGCGGGTGGGCGTGGGCGCCTTGATCATCGATTCGAGCATCTGCGTCGCGACCACGACGGGCCTTCCCATGCGCCGCGCCGCCGCCACGATCTGCTTCTGAAGAGGCGGCACCGCCTGGGGCGGCAGTTCGACGCCAAGGTCGCCGCGCGCCACCATCACGCCGTCGGCCAGTTCGATGATCTCCTCCAGCCGCTGCACGGCGGCCGGCTTCTCGATCTTCGCCATCAAGGCGCCATAGCCGCCCATCAGCTTGCGCGCCTCGGCCAGGTCTTCGGGCCGCTGGACGAAGCTCAGGGCGATCCAGTCGCAGCCCTGCTCGACCGCGAAGCTGAGGTCGCGCCGGTCCTTTTCGGTCAGCGCCGGCACCGGCACGACCACGTCGGGCACGTTCACCCCCTTCCGATTGGAGAGGGTACCACCGACTTCGACCACTGTGTCGATGCGGTTTTCCGTCACCTTCTTGACCCGCAGCACCATCTTGCCGTCGTCCAGCAGCAACCGGGTTTCGGGTAGCAGCGCCGCATAGATCTCCGGATGTGGCAGATTGACCCGCGTCGCGTCGCCCGGTGCCGGATCGCTGTCCAGCACGAACGCCGCCCCCGTCTCCAGCATCGCCAATCCCCGGTCGAACGTTCCGACCCGCAGCTTGGGGCCCTGTAGGTCGCCCAGGATGGTCGTCGGACGGCCGAATTCCTTTTCCAGTGCCCGGATCGCCGCTATGCGCGCGGCATGATCCTCATGCGCGCCATGGCTCATGTTGATGCGGAAGGCGTCGGCCCCGGCGACGAACAGCGCGCGGATCATCTCCGGGCTGTCGCTCGCGGGGCCAAGGGTCGCCAAGATGCGAACCTTGCGCGAACGGGGCGGTAATCTCGTCATTCCTCTTGTCTCCTGACCGTCATGGTCGCCTCTGGGTTGCCAGGGCGCGGTTTTCGATTATCCGTGCTGCACGACAGGATGATGTAGATCAGCGAAAGGATCGCCGTGAACGATACCATACTCAGCGATGCGGTCGCCGCAACCGCCTTCCGACGACTGGTGGCGCATTTGCAGCACCGCACCGACGTCCAGAACATCGATCTGATGGGAATGGCGGGCTTCTGCCGCAACTGCCTGGCGGACTGGATCGCGGAAGCGGACGGCACGATGGGCAAGGACGAGGCGCGGGAGATCATCCACGGCATGCCCTTTGCCGAATGGAAATCCCGATACCAGGGCGAGGCCACGCCGGAACAGATCGCCCGCATGAAGGAGAGCGTGGCGAAGAATGCCGACGGGCATTAGACTATTTCAGGCTGGCCGTTTACCGCCAAACGGCTCGGAAAATGCGGCCTTGAAAGACAAGAGCGTTTTCACTCATCGTGAAAACGCTCTAGAGGCTGGGGCCGACCGATTCACCCACCGATTCACACTCACTGGAGATTCTCATGAGCGATGGCAATGTCGCCGCCGAACAGCTACGCCTTTTCATCGAGCGCATCGAGCGCCTGGAAGAGGAAAAGAAGGGCATCGCGGACGATATCAAGGACGTCTATCTGGAAGCCAAGGCCAATGGCTATGATGTGAAGACGATGCGGTTTTTTTATCATTCGCCTGCGCAAGATGGAACGCAACGCTCGCATGGAAGCCGAAGCGCTGCTGGAAACATACAAGTCGGCGCTGGGCATCGAATAGATCGCAACACAGGAGAGCGCTCATGACCGAGATCATCGTCAGCACCACGCCTTCGCTGGAGGGCCGCCCCGCAAGGGAATATCTCGGCATCGTCACCGGCGAGGTGATCGTGGGCGCCAATCTCTTCCGCGACCTGTTCGCCAGCGTCCGCGACATCGTCGGCGGACGCTCCGGCGCCTATGAGGACGTGCTTCAGCGCGCCCGCGAACAGGCGATCTCGGAAATGCGCACCCGCGCCGCGACGCTGGGCGCCAATGCGGTCGTCGGTGTCGATCTGGATTATGAGACGGTGGGATCGAGCGGATCGATGCTGATGGTCACGGCATCGGGCACGGCGATCCTCGTCTGACATTGCGCGAATGGGGCGCGCTCGCTAGAGAGCGCGCATCCAACAAACAGACAAGTCAGGAGCAGGCCGTGGCCGGCCATAGCAAATTCAAGAACATCATGCATCGCAAGGGCGCGCAGGACAAGAAGCGCTCCTCGATGTTCTCCAAGCTCAGCCGCGAAATCACCGTCGCGGCGAAGATGGGCATGCCCGACCCGGACATGAACCCGCGCCTCCGCCTCGCGATCAACGCCGCCAAGGCGCAGTCCATGCCCAAGGACAATATCCAGCGCGCGATCGACAAGGCGATCGGCGGCGACATGGAGAATTACGAGGAAATCCGCTACGAGGGCTATGGTCCCGGCGGCGTGGCGATCATCGTCGAGGCGCTGACCGACAATCGCAACCGCACCGCGACCAATGTCCGGACCGCCTTTTCCAAGAATGGCGGCAATATGGGCGCTTCAGGTGCGGTCAGCCACGGTTTCGACCGGATGGGCCTCATCAGCTATCCGGCAAGCGCGGGCGATGCCGACGCGATCTTCGAAGCGGCGCTGGAGGCGGGTGCGGACGACGTGTCCTCGAACGAGGACGAGCATGAGATCTGGACCGCCATGGACGCGCTGCACGAAGTCGCAAAGGCGCTGGAAGCCAAGCTCGGCCCGGCGGAAGGCGCCAAGCTCGCCTGGAAGCCGCAGACCACCGTCGAAGTGGACGAAGGCAATGCGGCGACACTGATGAAGCTCGTCGACACGCTGGAAGATGATGACGACGTCCAGACCGTCTGGGGCAATTACGAGGTCTCCGACGAAGTCATGGAGAAACTGGGTTGATCCTTCGCCTTCCCTTTCCCCTGCGGGGAGAGGGAAGCGAAGCACTGGCACCTTTGCCGCCTTGGCGGATCTTTGAAGGCGGGGCGAGCGACGTGCATGATCACCGCTTTCTCCTGACAGGCAGTGCCATTGTCTCCCGCCAAGGGTCGAGAGAGAGATCATGATCATCCTGGGTCTGGATCCCGGTCTTGGCACGACCGGCTGGGGACTGATCGCCGCCGACGGCAACCGCCTGACCCATATCGCCAACGGCCAGATCAAGACCGATTCGGCCATGGCGCTGGCGAGCCGATTGCTGGTGCTCGATCTGGCGCTGACCGACCTCATATTGGAACATCAGCCCAATGGCGCCGCGGTCGAAGAGGTGTTCCTCAACGTCAATCCGCAATCGACGCTGAAACTCGGCCAGGCCCGCGGCGTGGTGCTGCTGGCAGCTTCGCGCTCCGGCATGGAGGTGGGCGAATATGCCGCCCGGCTGGTCAAGAAATCCGTGGTCGGCGTCGGCAACGCATCGAAGGAGCAGGTTCACGCCATGGTCTCCCGCCTCCTCCCCGGCGCCAAGGTCGTCGGCCCCGATGCCTCAGACGCGCTGGCCGTGGCGATCACCCACGCCCATCACCTGGCCAGCGCGCGAAGGATTCCGAGAAAATAGAAGGCGCCGGCCAGATCGGCCTACACCATCTCGCCCGTCAGCAGGCGGGGCAGTGCGCCGGATTGCCCCCGCGCCTCCGCCATGAAGCGGTTCTTGAGCAGGGACGTGCGCTGCACCGCCGCCAGCCCGGCGCGGCGGACAAGCGAAGGCATGCGGCCGGGCACATCGAACAGCCGGACCAGTCCATCCATCGCCACGCTGGTCATCATCGCGTCCAGCCCGCGCCAACGCTGATAGCGGGCCATCAACTGCGCATCGCCGGGATCGAGGCCGAGCCGCATGCCTTCGACCAGCACCTCGACCAGCGCGGCGACGTCGCGGAAGCCCAGGTTGAGGCCCTGCCCGGCGATCGGGTGAATCGCATGAGCGCTGTCCCCCACCAGTGCGAGGCGCGTGTCGGTGATTCGTGCCGCATGGTGGAAGCCAAGCGGATAGCTGGAGCGCGGGCCCGCAAGTGCAATTTCGCCCAGGAATCCACCCATGCGCTTCTGCGCCTCTGCCAGCCAGGCGCGTTCGGAGAGCTTGAGCATGGCGGGCGCCTGCTCCGTCGGCACGGTCCACACGATCGCGGAACGGGTGCCCGGCAGCATCGGCAACAGCGCGAAAGGGCCGCCGGGATAGAATATCTCATAGGCCGTGTTGGCGTGCGGCACTTCATGATCGATCGCGGTCACCATCGCGACATGCTTGTAGGCCCAGCGCGTGGTGCGGATGCCGGCTGCCTCGCGCGTGGGGCTGTTGCGTCCCTCCGCCGCGACCAGCAGTGCGCCGTGAATGGTTTCGCCACTGGCCAGGGTCAGCGTCACGCCATCAGCATTGCGATCGGCATGCAGCGCCCGGTCGGGCTGGAAACGGGTGAGATTTTCGGCCTGCTCCGCCGTCTTCGCCAGAGCCACGCGCAGGTCGCGATTGGGGAACATGATGCCCATCACCCCATCGTCCGCATCCGGAGCGAAATCGAGCGCGCCGGGCGCCAGCCCGTCGCTGACCCAGATGCGGTCGATCGGGCAACCCTTGCCCTCCAGATGGTCGGCCACGCCGATCGCCGACAGCATGGCGAAACTGGTCGAGCTGATCGCCGATACGCGGCCGTCGAAATCCGTGGCCGTGGTTTCCACCGGGTTGGCCGGATCGATCACGGCGCAGCGCACGCCATGGCCGGAAAGGGCGATGCCAAGGGTCAGGCCGACAAGGCCACCGCCCAATATGGTGACGTCAAAGCGTTGCATGACGGCGGTTCTAGGCGCTCCTGAACGGATTGGGAAGGGCGTCAGAGCGCCTCGCCTCCCCCCGTTCGCCCGTCCGGAGCGTGCGTCCGGCCGTTAAAGCTTCCGCACCCAGTTCGCCGGATCGGCCACCGTGCCGCGCTGGATGCCGGTCAGTTCCGCGCGCAGCGCTTCCGTCACGATGCCGCCATCGCCATTGCCGATGGTGAAGTCGCCGTCGACGCTCTTCACCGTGCCAATCGCGGTCACGACCGCCGCCGTGCCGCAGGCAAAGGCCTCGCGCAGCTTGCCGCTGGCGGCGTCGGCGCGCCATTGGGCAAAGCTGTAGAGCTCCTCACGCACGTCATGCCCCCTGGCGCGGGCGAGCGAGAGGATGCTGTTGCGGGTGATGCCCGGCAGGATTGTGCCGGACAGCGGCGGCGTGACGATCGAACCGTCGTCCATCACGAAGAAGACGTTCATGCCGCCCAGTTCCTCGACCCACTTGTTCTCGGCAGCGTCGAGGAAGACGACCTGGTCGCAGCCATGCTGGATCGCTTCCTTTTGCGCCACCAGCGAAGCGGCGTAGTTGCCGCCACATTTGGCAGCGCCGGTGCCGCCCCGCGCGGCGCGGGTGAAATGTTCCGACACCCAGAGCGTGACCGCCTTCTTCCCGCCCTTGAAATAGGCGCCGGCAGGCGAGGCGATGACGCAGAAAATATACTCGTTCGCCGGGCGCACGCCCAGGAAGGTTTCGCTCGCGAACATGAAGGGGCGCAGGTACAGGCTACCCTCCCCGGACGGGATCCAGTCGGCGTCGATCTTCACCAATTCCTCGACCGCCTCCAGGAAAAGGTCTTCGGGCAGAACGGGCATGGCCATGCGCTCAGCCGATTCAGCGAAGCGGCGGGCATTTTCCTCTGGCCGGAACATGGCGATGCTGCCGTCCTCGAGCCGGTATGCCTTCATGCCTTCGAAGATTTCCTGGGCATANTGGAGCACGGCGCAGGCGGGATCGAGCTGGAAGGGCTCGCGCGGGCCGATCGCGTGGCTGTGCCAGCCNTGCCCCNCGGTATAGCGAATCGTCACCATATGGTCGGTGAAGAGCTTTCCGAAACCGGGATCCGCCAGCAATACGGCGCGCTGATCAGCCGACACAGCCTTGNTGCTGCGGGTGANGGTNAAGCGCGATGTNTGCTGGACGTCCATGTCGAAAAACTCCTTTGGATCGGACGGGCCGCCTATGTCACAGATGGCGGCGCGAAACAATGGTCAATATTACTGACCCAAGTTGCGGTCCATGGCCGATCCCGTCGGGGTGGCATCTTGGCGCTGGGCCGCAGCACGGCTATCCCGTGGGTCATGCACTTTTTCTCCGACAATGCGACGCCGGTCTGCCCGGAAGTCATGGCAGCCATCGTCGCGGCCGACCAGGCCGATCATGGCTATGACGGGGACCGCTGGAGCGCCCGCTTGAACGGTGCCTTTTCCGATCTGTTCGGGACGGAATCGGTGGCGCTGTGGATCGCGACCGGGACGGCGGCAAACAGCATAGCGCTGGCCTCGCTCTGCCCACCCTATGGCGGAATATTGTGCCATGAGGAGGCGCATATCGTCGTCGATGAATGCGGCGCGCCCGGCTTCTACACCCATGGGGCGACCCTGATGGCATTGCCTGGCGAGGGCGCGAAACTGTCGCCTGAAACAGTGCTGGACCGGTTGAAGGCTATCCGTCCCGACGTGCACCAGGTGCCCGCACGGGCGATCAGCATCACCCAGGCGACCGAATATGGCCTGGTCTATACGCCCGGCGAAGTCGCGGCACTGGGCGACCTGGCACGGGAGCATGGGCTGGGTTTCCACATGGACGGGGCACGCTTCGCCAATGCGGTGGCGTATCTAAACTGCCATCCCGGCGATGTGACCTGGCGCGCAGGAGTCGACATCCTCTCCTTCGGCTGCGTCAAGAATGGCGGCATGGTGGGCGAAGCCCTCGTCTTCTTCGGCAATCAGGCGCAGGCGCGAGCGGCCGAGGCGGCGCGCTGGCGCAAGCGGGGTGGACACCTCTTCTCCAAGGGCCGCTATCTGGCGGCGCAACTATTGGCGATGGTCGAGGGCGACCTGTGGCTGCGCAACGCGCGGGCAGCCAACGCCGCGGCCCAGGCGCTGGCGGCGGGCGCGGCGGGACGGCTGCTGCATCCGGTCCAGGCCAATGAACTGTTCGTGCGGCTGAGCGAGGCGGAAAGGACGCAATTGCGGGCGCAGGGCTTCGATTTCCATGACTGGGGCGGGGATGCGGCGCGGCTCGTCGCCAACTGGTCGCAGCATGCCTCCAGCGTGCAGCCTCTGGCCGAGGCGATCAGGACATTGGAGGGATGAGCGAGAACAAGGGCGTTTTCCTGCCCTTCATCCTCGTCACGCTGATCTGGAGTTCCACCTGGATCGTGATCCGCGACCAGTTGGGAAATGTGCCGCCAAGCTGGTCTGTCTGCTATCGCTTCCTGTTGGCCGGATCGGCGATGGCGATCTTCGCCCGGCTGCGCGGCTTGCCGCTCAACATCGGTGGCAGGGGGCTGGCCTTCGCGGGATTGCTGGGTACGGCGCAGTTCGTGATGAACTTCAATTTCGTCTATCGCGCGGAGCATTATCTGACATCGGGCGTAGTGGCGGTGATCTACGCGATGCTGCTGATACCCAACAGCATCCTCGCCTATCTCTTCTTCCGTCAGCCGGTGAGCCGCGCCTTCATCGCGGGGTCGGGGGTCGCACTGGCGGGCATCGCGCTGATGCTGACGCATGAATATCATGGCGCCCGGGTCCGGCCGGACATGGTGCTGCTGGGCGCGGCATTTTCGATCGCCGGGCTGCTGAGCGCGTCGGCGGCCAATGTCATGCAGGGGATGGAGATCGCCCGGCGGCTGCCGATGGCGGCAGTGCTCGCCTGGGCAATGCTGATCGGCGCGGCTGTAGATGGGCTGTTCGCCTGGGCGACGGCCGGACCGCCGGTCATCGAGATGCGTCTGGGCTATTTGGCAGGAATTGCCTGGCTGGGGCTGGCGGGTTCGGTCGTGACCTTCCCGCTCTATTTCCGGCTGATCCAGCAAATGGGTGCGGGGCGGGCGGCCTATACCAGCGTGCTGATCCCGGTGATCGCGATGCTGATCTCGACGCTGGTCGAGGGCTATCGCTGGACGGCGCTGGCGGGTGCGGGGGCGCTGCTGGCAATTGCAGGGATGGTCGTCGCGCTGCGAACCAAGCAGGTCTGAGGGCGGACGCCCGGCTGGTAAAGCCGCTTGGCCGCATTGACCCTGTCGATCAGGCTGGCGAGCGGCACCGGCGCGGATGCGGTGCGTTCGGGCAGGGACAGGCTGTTGATGCGCTGGCCCAGAGCGGTGAAGGCATGATCGAAGCGGTCCATCTCTTTATTCCCCGAAAGCTGACGGGCCAGCCATCGGGCAGGGATAGTTAAGAAGCCGTTAGTGATGATCCTGCTTTGCGGTGGAGCGAGTCACAGACAGGCGCGCAGCCCTTCGCGATAGGTGGGATAGAGGGGAGACCAGCCCAGCAGGCGCTTGGCGCGTCCGTTCGCCACCCTGCGGTTTTCAGCGTAGAAGGAGCGCGCCATGGGGGAAAGCTGCGCCTCCTCCAGTGTCAGCAGCGGCGGGGCAGGTTGGCCAAGCAGGGCGCAGGCTTCCTCGATCAGCCGGTTCTGCGCGCAGGGCAGGTCGTCGGACAGATTGTAGATGCCCGGCGGACCATGATGGATCGACGCGAGGACGCCAGCGACGATATCATCGACATGGGCGCGGCTGAACACCTGATCGGGCAGGTCGATGCGGTGCGCCCGCCCTTCCCGCACACGATCGAGCGCGGAGCGGCCGGGGCCGTAAATGCCGGGCAGGCGGAAGCGGCGCAGGTCCGGACGCAGGGCGCCCCAGTCCGCATCGGCCTGCGCGCGCGCAGCCCGCCGGGCCACGCCGGTCGGGCTTGCTTCATCGACCCAGGCGCCCGCCGCATCGCCATAAACCCCGGTGGAGGAGAGATAGCTGGTCCAGATGGCGGGCGCTGCGGCGATGGCGCCGCCATAGCGGGTGAGGACCGGATCGGCATCACCCTCGGGCGGAACGGAGGACAGGATGTGGCTGGCCCGCGCGATGGCGGTCAGCACAGCGACTTCGTCGCTGAAGTCGAGCGTTTCGGCATCGGCGGCGCGACGAACGCCGGTAACATGCCATCCCTCGGCCCGCAGGCGCATGGCGAGCCGGGAGCCGGTGTAGCCCATGCCCAGGATGAGCATATGGGGCATGTTCAGGCGGCCGCTGGCCAAGTCAGACCGTGAAGCTCTCGCCGCAGCCGCAGCTGCCCTTGGCATTGGGATTGTTGAAGACGAAACCGGCGGTGAAGTCATCCTCCACCCAGTCCATGGTCGATCCGACCAGATAGAGCACGGAGGCGCCGTCTATATAGAAGGTGCCGCCCGGCGTTTCGATCTTCTCGTCGAACTTGGCCTCCTCGTTCACATAATCGACCGAATAGGCAAGGCCGGAGCAGCCCCGGCGCGGCGTCGACAGCTTGACCCCGATCGCGCCTTCGGGCGCCTGCGCCATCAGGTCGGCAATGCGCTGCTCGGCGCTCGCCGTCAGGACGACGGCGGCCGGACGGGCGCGGATCTTTGTTTCGCCAGTGTGAGGAGGAGTCATCAGAGCATTCCCAGTTCGAGCTTGGCTTCGTCCGACATTTTCTGCGGATCCCACGGCGGATCCCAGACCAGGTTCACCTGCGCATCGCCCACGCCCGGCACCGCGCCGACACGCAATTCGACTTCGCCCGGCATGGATTCGGCCACCGGACAGTGCGGCGTGGTGAGCGTCATGGTGACGACGGCGTGGCCATCCTCCGTCACGTCTACGCCGTAGACGAGGCCCAGATCATAGATGTTGACCGGGATTTCCGGGTCATAGATTTCCTTGAGCGCATCGATGATCGCATCATAGAGGCTGCCGCCCGGTTCGCCCCTGGGCATGTCGGCAGGCTTCTGCGCGAGGAAGCCGTCCAGATAGTCGCGCTGGCGCTGGCCGGAACCGGCCGCCTCCTCGACGCGTGCCTTCGGGGGCGTTTCCACCCCCTCGACCTCTTCCACCAGAATCTTGCGCTCTTCGCGATTCACTTCAGTCATTGGCGAAGATTTTCCTCACTCTTTCTATGCCCTTGGCCAGCGCATCCACATCGCTTTCGTCGCTGTAGATGCCGAAGCTGGCCCGTGCCGTGGCCTCGACGCCCAAATGGCGCATCAGCGGCTGCGCACAATGATGCCCAGCCCGGATGGCAACGCCGGTTTCGTCCAATATGGTGCCGACATCGTGCGGATGCACCCCCTCCACCTCGAAGGAAAGAATGCCCGCCGAATCTTCCGGGCCGAACACGCGCACGCTGTTGAGGCTTTGCAGCGCGGTCCTGGCCTTCGCGACAAGCGCGCATTCATGGGCGTGGATCGCGTCCAGCCCAATGGCCTGCACATAGTCGATCGCCGCCGACAAACCGACAACGCCGGTGATATGCGGCGTCCCCGCCTCGAACCGGGTGGGCGCGGGGGCATAGGTGGTTTTTTCGAACGTCACCTTGTCGATCATCGATCCCCCGCCCTGATAGGGCGGCATGGCGTCGAGCAGCGCCTTTCGCCCCCAGAGCGCGCCGATGCCAGTGGGACCGTAGAGCTTGTGCGCGGAAAAGACGTAGAAATCGCAGTCCAGCGCCTGCACGTCCACGGCAAGGCGCGGCACGGCCTGGCAGCCGTCGATCAGGATCTTCGCGCCCACGCCATGCGCGATTTCGGCGGCGCGGCGGACGTCGAGCACGCTGCCCAGCACGTTCGACACATGGGCCAGCGCGACCATCCTGTGCGCGGGTGTGATCATCGCGGCCATGGCATCCAGATCGATCTTGCCGTCCGGGGTCAGCGGCACGACATCGATCCCGGCCCCGACTTTTTCGGCGACAATCTGCCACGGAACGATATTGCTGTGATGCTCCAGCATGGAGAGCAGGATGCGGTCGCCGGCCTTGAGCTGCGTCCCTGCCCAGCTTTGCGCGACCAGATTGATGCCTTCGGTCGCGCCGCGGACATAGACGATCTCGCTGTCCGACTGCGCGCCGATGAACTGCGCCACCTTCCGGCGCGCCGCCTCATAGGCAAGCGTCATATTCGCCGAACGTTCGTAGACGCCGCGATGGACCGTCGCATAGTCCGGGCCATAGGCGCGGGCGATGGCGTCGATCACGGCATGAGGCTTCTGCGCGGTCGCGGCGCTGTCCAGATAATGCCAGCTGCCTACGCCGGGAAAGTCGTCCCTGAGCTGCAAAGCCTCGGCCAGGTCGGTCATACCAGCCTCTCCAGCTTGGCGAGGGCGGCGGACTCAAGCCGGTCCTTGACCGCTTCGTCGGCCACATCGTCGAACACGCCCGCGACAAAGGCCTTGAGCAGCAGCGTCTTGGCGGTCGCCGGGTCCATGCCGCGGCTCGCCATGTAGAAGAGGGCCTGCTTGTCCAGTTCGCCCACCGTCGCGCCATGGGCGCATTTCACGTCGTCGGCGTAGATTTCCAGCTCCGGCTTGACATTGGCCGTGGCGGTGCGGTCGAGCAGCATCGCCTTCACCGACTGGAAGGCGTCGGTGCGTTGCGCATCGCGCGCGACATTGATGCTGCCCAGATAGCTGCCGGTGGCGCGCTGGCCCAGGATCGAACGGATCGTCTGGCCGCTGGTCGCGTCCGGCTCGGCATGGGTGACGGAGGTGATGATCTCCAGCGTCTGCTCGCCGCTGCCGATGATCGCGCCGTTCAGTTCGAAATGCGCGCCCCGCCCCAGCGTCACGGTAAAGGCCACGCGACCGAATTTCCCGCCGATATTGAGGAGGTGGAAGTCGAGCCGAGCGCCGTCCGCGATGCTGATGACATAATCATGCACCGCCGCCGCGCCTTCGCCCGCATCCTGCAACAGATGGTGGTGCGCCGTTTCTCCGGCCGCGACATCGATGTGCGTCGGCGCGGGCGTCGGCCAGATGGCCGCCAGCGCATCAAGGTCGCTGTAGCGCCATTCCTCGGCCCTTCTTGTAGGGAGGGGGCGTGCGGCAAGGGAGAGCGTGGTCACGCCGCAACCACCTCCGCATAACCCTCGCGCTCCAGTTCCAGCGCCAGTTCCGGGCCGCCGGACTTGACGATCCGGCCAGCGGCAAGGACGTGCACGAAGTCCGGCTTCACATAGTCGAGCAGGCGCTGATAATGGGTGATCAGCAGCACCGCCTTGTCGGGCTTGCGCATGATGGCGTTGATGCCGGCGCCCACGATCTTGAGCGCGTCGATGTCGAGGCCGGAGTCGGTTTCATCGAGGATCGCCAGCTTGGGATCGAGAATGCCCATCTGCACCATTTCAGCGCGCTTCTTCTCGCCGCCGGAAAAGCCGACATTCACCGGACGCTTCAGCATTTCCATGTCGAGGCCGAGGAGAGCCGCCTTTTCCTTGGCGAGCTTGATGAACTCGCCGCCCGACAACGGTTCCTGGCCGCATGCCTTGCGCTGGCTGTTGAGACTCTCGCGCAGGAATTGCAGGTTGGAGACGCCGGGGATCTCGACCGGATATTGGAAGCCCAGGAACAGGCCGGCGGCGGCGCGCTCGTGCGGCTCCAAGCTGAACAAGTTCACACCGTTAAAAGAGGCATTGCCGCCGGTAACCTGATACCCTGGGCGGCCGCCCAGCGTATAGGCCAGCGTCGACTTGCCCGCGCCATTCGGCCCCATGATCGCGTGGATCTCGCCCGCCTTGATGGAGAGCGACAGGCCCTTCAGGATCGCCTTGCCGTCAATCTCGTTGGTGAGGTTCTCAATCGTCAGCATCATTCACACCCCAAAAATCAACGACCATGTGCGCGCTGGAGCGTCCGCGCGGTCCAGAAAGCCATGTCCCGCACATCGCCCGGCGCGGGGAACAGCGTGTCGATATGGCGCTTGATCGGCATATAGGGCCACCAGTCGGCGCCGGGTTCGGGCGCGCCCTTTTCCAGCACGCCGGTCACGAATTCGGTCACCGGACCCATGCGGGCGAGATTGGGCGCCTTCGCCTTGTGGAAGGCCTTGTCGCTCTTCAGCTTCTCGGTGAAGGCTAGGTCGCCCGTCTCCAGCGCGGCGCGGCATTCGGCCTGATAGGCGTCGAGGTCGCCGAAATCCTTGGCGGCGCGGGCCTGAAGCTCGCCCTCTTCCAGCTCATAATCCTCGGTCAGGATGCGGATCGCGGCGGTCCATGCCTGACCATTTCCGACATCCTCCGCGAAATCGGCGAGGGCATCCTGAATATCGTCTTCGTCGCTCAAGAGTCTTGTCCTTGGTGTTCGTGTGGCAGGCCTCAGCCCACCGATCCTTCGAGAGAAATGCCGAGCAGCTTCTGCGCCTCGACGGCAAATTCCATCGGCAGTTGTTGCAGCACTTCGCGGGCAAAGCCGTTGACGATCAGGCTGACCGCCGCTTCCTGGTCCAGCCCGCGCTGCATCGCGTAGAAGAGCTGGTCGTCGGAAATCTTCGACGTCGTCGCTTCATGCTCGATCTGCGCCGAAGGGTTGCGCACCTCGATATAGGGCACCGTATGCGCGCCGCACTGGTCGCCCAGCAGCAGGCTGTCGCACTGGGTGAAGTTGCGCACGCCCTCCGCGCCCGGCGCGACGCGGACGAGGCCGCGATAGGTGTTGTTGGAGCGGCCGGCGCTGATCCCCTTCGACACGATGGTCGAGCGCGACCCCTTGCCATTATGGATCATCTTGGTGCCGGTGTCGGCCTGCTGCATATTGTTGGTCAGCGCCACCGAGTAGAATTCGCCGACGCTGTTCTCGCCATTGAGAACGCAGGACGGATATTTCCAGGTGATCGCGCTGCCGGTTTCCACCTGCGTCCACGAAACCTTGCTGTTGCGCCCCTGGCAGAGCGCCCGCTTGGTCACGAAATTATAGATGCCGCCCTTGCCGTTCTCGTCGCCCGGATACCAGTTCTGGACGGTCGAATATTTG
>JGI24741J21665_1000076_pt1 | contig 24422 bp, 20 predicted proteins | sample KBSCornC7_FD_21665 | JGI IMG/M metagenome (IMG submission 21665) | reverse complement strand
GCCCGACGACGATCCTTACGGCGCCGAACCCCATGGCGTGTGGTTCAACCGGGTACATACGTACGAGGTGCTGCCGCAAGCGCCAGCCACCGCGTACGCATCGACAACGCCGCGCACCCACAACCCCCATCCTGCGCCTGCGGCGCAGGATCACCCCTTGACTCAATGGGGCTGCAACAGCCCGCTCCACTGATCGAGTCCCGGGTCCCGCAAATGGTCCACTTCCCGCGTTCGTGCCTGCACTGCGAAACGCCGGATTGCGTGACGGTTTGCCCGACCGGCGCCAGCTACAAGCGCGCCGAAGACGGCATCGTGCTGGTCGACGAGGACAAGTGCATCGGCTGCCAGTTGTGCGCGTGGGCGTGTCCGTACGGCGCGCGCGAGATCGCGTTGCCGCACCCGAAGGCAGCGACTTCCGACGCAGGCCGCAAGGACTCCAAGCGCGGCACGATGCAGAAGTGCACACTGTGCGTGGATCGGATCTACAACGAAACGCTGGACGAGCGCGACCGGCAGCCGGCCTGCGTGATGGCCTGTCCGACCCGCGCGCGGATGTTCGGCGATCTCGGTGATCCCGATTCCGATGTTTCCAAAGTGGTCGCCGAACGCGGCGGTTTCGCGTTGATGCCGGAATTCGGCTACCAGCCGGTGAATCGCTATCTGCCGCCGCGGCCGCGCCGGGATGGCAGCGAGGCCGCGGCGACTGCATCGGTTCCCGCTGAAGAAGCGCTCGACACCGCGCAACTTCCGCCGCTGCTGCGCTGGCTGGACAAGGCGTTGTCGCGATGAAGCCCGCGCTCTCGGTGATTTTCTTCACGGTAGCAAGTGGCGCGGGTTACGGCCTGTGGTGCCTGCTCGGACTTGCGCTCGCGGCAGGCATTTATCCGCTCACCGGAACCGGCGTGCTGGTGCCGCTGGGCTTCGGGTTCGTGCTCGTGAGCGCAGGTCTGCTGGCCTCGACGGCGCACCTCGGGCGTCCCGAACGGGCGTGGCGCGCGCTGAGCCAATGGCGATCGTCGTGGTTGTCGCGCGAGGGCATCGCCTCACTCGTGACGTACCTGCCCATGCTCGCCGTGGCGTGGTTTGCGTTCACCCGCCATGCTGGAATGTCCCTGCACGTTGCGGGCGCAGTGCTGGCACTCTGCGCACTCGCGACGATCCTGTGCACCGCCAACATCTACCGTTCGCTGAAGACCATTGCCGCCTGGCGCACGCGGCAGGTGCTGCCGCTTTACTTCATGTTTGCCCTGCTGTCCGGCGGACTGTGGTTGTGGGCGTGGCTGGCGCTCACCACCGGCTTGGCGATCAGCCTTGCGTTTCCGCTGGCCCTGCTGGGCCTGGCCATCGTCGCCGCAGTGATCAAGGTCGACCACTGGAAATGCGTCGACACCCTGCCCGTGAACACCGCGGGCCACGCGACGGGCCTGGACATGCTGGGCCACGTACGAGCCTTCGAAGGCCCGGTCACGGAAGAGAGTTACCTCACGCGCGAGATGGCGTTCGTGCTGGCGCGAAAACATGGCGCGCGGCTGCGCCGGATCGCGCTGGCGCTGTTCGGGTTGGCACCGGCGCTGGGCATCGCGGTGGCACTGGCCAGCGACACCGCATGGCTCGCGCCCGTCGCGGCGCTCGCGGCCATCGCCGGGTTGTTCGTGGAGCGCTGGTTGTTCTTTGCCGAAGCGCGTCACACGGTGGCGGCGTTCTTTCCGCCAACGCAGGCTTGAAAGCCCGCGCAGCGACCCCACCTTTCATCACGCAAATTTAACAGGCATTCAGTGCCTGGCCCGCAGCCTTGCGGGTTTCGGTAAGCAAGATTGGAGTCATGCATGAAATTCACCCGCGTGGCCGCGTTCGCGGCGATTTCCGCATTGTGCGTTCCCACGCTGGCCTGGGCCGACCCACCCGCCGATTCCTCGAACTGGAGCGGCAGCGGCGAATTCGGTCTCGCCAACGCCACCGGTAATACCAAGTCGCTGAACGTGGATGCGAAGTTCAGGCTGGCCTACGAGAACGACATCTGGAAGGATGCCTTCTTCCTCGACGCCAACCGCGCCAAGAGCAATATCAAGACGCCGATCGTGCAGGATGGCGTGGTGGTCGGGCAGACCGCGAGCTACCAGACCACTGCCAATCACTTCGACATCGGCGGTTCGCTCGGCTACAAGTTCAACCCGCGTTCGTACCTGATCGGTGCCGCGCGCTACGACCACGATGATTTCGCCCCCAACCGCTGGCAGGAAGTCGCGTCGATCGGATTCGGCTACATCATGCTGAAGAACGCGCGCAGCGAATTGTCGTTCGAAGCCGGTCCCGGCTACAAGCGCTATCAGCCGCAAACCTATACCGTGGTCGACACAGGCGTGACGCCGCCGACCACGACGGTGGTGAAGCCGCCGGTGGAAAACGAGGCGATCGGCCGCGGCCTCGTCAACTACAAGCTCGCGCTGACCGACAGTGCCAGCCTGCAGGAGACCTTCCTGGCCGAAATCGGCAGCGAGAACAAGTATTACCAGAACGATATCGGCCTCGCCGTGGCGATGACCAAGACGCTGGCGCTGAAGATCGCTTACGAGAACCGCTACAACTCGAACATCGTGCCCGGCACCCAGCACATGGACAGCCTGTTCACGACGAATCTGGTGTACAGCTTCGGCAAGTCGCCGTAGCTTCCGGGCTCGAGCGGCACAACCTGCTCGTCATTTCCGGCGCCGATTGCAGGATCGGAACCCGGAATCGGTGTTCAAGGTGCCGCCGAACAACGAATTCCTGCTTCGGCCGCGATCGCCCCGGTCCCGGAAATGACGATGCCCGCGAGTGGTTCAATTGCGCGACTGCAATAGCGCGTCCGCGCCTTTTTCCTTCAGCAGCCGCGCAACTGCAATCCCCAGCGCGGCCGGATCTTCGCCCATCGCCTCGGCGCGCAGCAGGCGTCCATCGCGCGCATCGCCCAGCAAACCGCGAAGGCGCAGCGCTCCGCCTGCGCACGTTTCACACCACGCGCCCAGCGGCATGGTGCAGTCGCCGCCGAGTTCTGCGTTGAGGGCACGCTCGGCGGCGACCGCGCGACGCGTGCCGGCATCGTCCAGCACCTTCAAGAGATTGGTCACGCGGGTGTCATCGTTGCGTGTTTCCACCGCAATCGCCGCCTGACCCGGCGCCGGCAACCATTCCGGCGGCGCGAGACGGGAGCGGATGCGCGCATCGAAGCCCATGCGCTGCAGGCCTGCGACCGCAAGGATGATCGCCGCGTACTCGCCGCGATCGAGTTTTACGAGGCGCGTCCCGACGTTGCCACGCAGGTCCGCGATATCGAGGTCCGGTCGCCGCGCGCGCAGCTGCGCACTCCGCCGCAGCGACGAGGTGCCAACGCGTGCACCCCGTGGCAGTTGATCGAGTGCAGCGTGGTCGTTGCTGACGAACGCATCCGCGCAGTCGGCGCGCTCGAGGATCGATGCCAGCGTGAACTGCGCATCGAGCTTCGCCGGCACATCCTTCAGCGAATGCACCGCGAGGTCGGCACGGCCCTCCGCCAGCGCAACTTCCAGTTCCTTCAGGAACAGTCCCTTGCCGCCGATCTCCGCCAGCGAGCGGTCCAGCACCTCGTCGCCACGCGTGGACAGCGGCAGCAATTCCACCGTGAGCCCCGGATGCGCGGCGCGCAATCGGGCGGCGACGTGCTCAGTCTGCCACAGGGCGAGCGGGCTTTTGCGGGTGGCGATGCGAAGCGTTTCGGTCATGCTGGTGACGCGCGGTCGGGAACGTTGCAGTATCGCACTGCAGGCGCCGCGACGCAGCGGATCAGGCCTCGGCGCCGCGCAACGCGCGCACGGCGCCTTCCAGCGCCTGCGCGTTGCTGGAAGCACCATCCATCGGCGCTCCGACCGCGAGTTCGATGCGCGCACGAAAGCGCCGCGGCAACCGTGCGCGACCAAGTCCCGAATCGCGCCGACTCCACATACTGCGCCACAAGCCGCGCAACGCCAACGGAATCACGGGTACCGGGCGCCGCGCGAGGATCTTCTCGACGCCGGGGCGGAATGGCATGATTTCGCCATCCAGCGTCAGACCGCCTTCGGGGAAGATGCAGACCAGTTCGCCGTCGGCCAGCGCGGTGTCGATTTCGTCGAACGCGCGGGCCATGAGCTTGGGGTCCTCCTTGCCACCCGCGATCGGGATGGCCTTGGCCGCGCGAAACACGAAACCCAAGACCGGCACCCGGAAAATCTTGTAATACATCACGAAACGCACCGGCCGCCGCACACTGCCCATGATGATCAGCGCATCCATGAAGCTGACGTGGTTGCACACCAGCAGCGCGGGACCTTCGTCGGGAATTTTCTCGAGTCCCGTGGCGCGCACCCGGTACAGCACGCGGATCAGCAGCCAATCCACGAAACGCATCGGGAATTCGGGAACCAGCAGAAAAATCCACAACGTCACTGCGGCATTCAGCAAGGCAGTGACAAGGAACAACTGGGGAATCGTCAAACCCGCGGCCAGCATCCCGAACGCGAACACCGCCGCGGCCACCAGGAACACCGCGTTGATGATGTTGTTGCCGGCGATCACCCGCGAAAGCTCGCCCTGTGGCGTGCGGCTTTGCACCAGCGCGAACAGCGGCACGATGAAGAACCCCGCGAACAGCCCGATCAGCGTCAGGTCCAGCGCGATCCAGCCGTTCCCCGGCATGCCGAGGAACGCCCGCCAGTCGATTTCACTGTAACCCGGCGCTGCGTGGCGCGTGAAATACAACAGGATGCCGAACACCGTCATTCCGAACGCACCCAGCGGCACCAGTCCGATCTCGACCTGGTGTCCCGACAGCCGCTCGCACAACAAGGAACCGATGCCGACGCCGACCGAGAACAACGCCAGCACCAGGATCTCCACGCTGGCGCCGCCGCCGAGGTACAACCGCGTGTAGTTCGGCAACTGCGCGGTCACCACGCCGCCGAAGAACCAGAACCACGAGATGCCGAGGATCGAGTTGAACACCGCGCGCTGCTTGCCGGCGAGCTTCAGCACGCGGCCGCTTTCGGCGATGAAGTTCCAGTTGAATTTCAATCCCGGCGCCGCGGCCGGCACGCGCGGAATCGCGAGACTGGCGATGAGTCCCAGCACCGCAATGCCGATCACGAGCGCGGCCGCCGCCGTCCAGCCGAAATGCGAGGCCATCGCCGCCCCGCCCGCGATCATGCCGACCAGGATCGCTACCGACGTGCCGGTTTCCACCAGCGCATTGCCGCCCACCAGTTCCTCGCGCTCAAGCACCTGCGGCAGGATCGCGTACTTGATCGGGCCGAACACCGTCGAGTGCAATCCCATGAGGAACAACACCACGAACAGCAATACCGGACTCCTTGCGTAGAAGCCCCATGCCGCCACGCCCATTGCCGCGATCTCGAACACCTTCACCCATCGGATCAGCGTGTGCTTTTCGTATTTTTCCGCAAGCTGGCCCGCGCTCGCCGAGAAAAGGAAGAACGGCAGGATGAACAATGCAGGTGCAAGGTTCGAATAGAACCCGATCTGGCTGGTGGTCAGGCCCAACTGGAACGCGACCAGCACGATCGTCGCGTTGCGAAACGCGTTGTCGTTGAACGCAGCCAGCGACTGCACCGCAAAGAACGGCGCGAAGCGGCGCTTGCCGAGCAAACGGAACTGATTCATGGATTCCCTCGTGGCACAAGGCTACCAAAGCCGACACTTCGAAGCGTGGCGACTGCTGTTGCCCGACGAGGGAAAAACCGGTCAGACCTTCCGCGCCAGCGCACGATGCCCGATGTCGCGGCGATGGAACGCGCCGGCGAAATCGATGTGCCCGGCGGCGCCGTAGGCGCCATCGCGTGCCTGCGACAGGTCGTTGCCCAGCGCGCACACGCACAGCACGCGGCCTCCGGCCGTGACCGCACGGCCATCGCTGTCGAGTCGCGTGCCGGCATGGAAGACTTTCACGTCGGCGCCGAAGTCGGCATCCAGCCCCGAGATCGCGTCACCGGTTTTGGGTTTGCCGGGATAACCCTGCGCCGCGATCACGACGCCCAGCGACGGCCTGGGATCCCACTCCGCGCTTGCGTGATCGAGCTTGCCGTCGAGCGCGGCTTCGATCAGGCCTGCGAAATCCGATTGCAACCGCTGCATGATCGGCTGGGTCTCGGGATCGCCGAAGCGCACGTTGAATTCGATCACTTTCGGCGCGCCCGCTTTGTCGATCATCAAGCCGGCGTACAGGAATCCGGTGAAGGGCGCGCCTTCTTCCGCCATGCCGCGCAGGGTCGGCTCGATGATTTCGGCGCGGATGCGGCGCTCGACATCGGGCGTCACCACCGGTGCGGGCGAATACGCACCCATGCCGCCCGTGTTTGGACCGGTATCGCCGTCGCCCACGCGCTTGTGATCCTGGCTCGATGCCATCGGCAGGTAATGCGTGCCGTCGCTCATGACGATGTAGCTGGCTTCCTCGCCTTCGAGGAACTCCTCGACCACCACGCGTGCCGACGCATCACCGAATGCGTGCGCACCGAGCATGTCGCGCAAGGCGTGCTCGGCTTCCGCCAGCGTCGCCGCCACCACCACGCCCTTGCCGGCCGCCAGCCCGTCGGCCTTGATCACGATGGGCGCACCGCCGCTCTTCTCGGCATGCGCNCGCACGTAGTCGAGCGCCGGCTGCAAAGCGGTGAACACCGCGTAATGCGCCGTCGGGATCCGGCGNCGCGCGAGGAAATCCTTGGCGAAGGATTTGGAACCTTCAAGCTGCGCCGCCGCGGCCGTCGGGCCGAAGATGCGAAGGCCCGNCGCGCGAAACGCNTCGACCGCACCCGCGACNAGCGGCGCTTCCGGACCGACGACGGTGAAATCGACGCGTTCGTCCTGCGCGAGTTTCAGCAGTCCCTCCAGGTCGGTCGCCGAAACATTCGCGTTGCGCACGCGTGGTTCACGCGCGGTACCCGCATTGCCCGGTGCCACGACCACCTCGTCCACGCGGGGTGACAGTGCAAGTTTCCAGGCCAGCGCGTGCTCGCGCCCGCCGGAGCCGATGACCAGGATTTTCATGCTTGTGATCGCGCAGCCAACAAGCCGTGCATCTTAACTGGCGAGCGCCGACAGCAAGGCCGCGCGCGGCAGCTTGCCGGTTTCGCCGCGAGGCAATGCATCCACCAGCTTCAGCGGTCGCGGCAGGAATACCGGATCGATCTCGCAACGCAAGGCATCGATGATCGCGCACGCGTCGAGCCCCGGCGCCACGGCGAGCGCGGCGATGCGGCGCACGCCCATCGCGTCGGTGTCGTCCATCTGGAACACCACGCCGTCCCGCACACCGGGCACCGCCAGCAGTTTGTGGGTGAGATCACCCAGCGATGCGCGCTTGCCGGCGATTTCAAGCAGATCGGTGTTGCGCCCGCGCAGGCGAAAACCTCCGTGATCATCGAGTTCGACGATGTCGGCCAGCACCGTCGGTTGCAGGAGTTGCGGCGCCTCGACGCGGGTACCGTCGGGCTGTGGGTGCAACGTGACGCCGTGATAGGGCGTCCAGGTTTCGGCCCGCGCGGTGCGGCGATGCGCGATCACGCAGGTTTCGGTGGAGCCGAATACCTCCTGCACCGGTGCACTGAAGCGCGCTTCGGCGGCGCGTGCGAGTTGCGGCGACAACGGCGCGGTGGCCGAAACGATGCCTGAAAAAGCCGGCAATGACTGGTTCGAATCGAGCAACGCGCGCAGATGCACGGGCGTGGTTACCAGTACCCGCGGCTCTGGCAGGTCCGCCAGCGCCGCCGCAATATCCGCCGCGAAGAAAGGGCGTCCGGCGTGGATCGCGGCGTGGCCGAACAGCGGCAACAGCACCGAAAACTCGAGGCCGTACATGTGTTGCGGCGGCACCGTCGCGACCACGTGATAATCGCCGCCCGCGAGCGCGCGCAGCAGCGCATCGTTGTGGCTACTGGAGATCGCGAGTTTCTCCCAGCACTTGGGGTTGGCCCGCGGCACGCCCGTGGAACCCGACGTGTAGCCGATCGCCGCCGGCACGCCGCCGGCAATCAGCACCGGTGCATCGGTGGGCGAAGTCTCGACATCGGTCGTGAAATGCAGGTACTGCGGGGGTGCCGGATCCAGTGCGACATCACCGAGCGCATAGCTGCCGGGATGCGCCGCAAGCACGGCGTCGACCGCGTGCGCTGCGCGCGACGGTGGCAGGAGACTGGTTTGTCCGCGCACCAGCAGCGCCGCGAATGCAACGAGGAACGCGTAGCGGTCCTCGCACAGGTTGACCGCCGCCCTTGCCGCGGGCAGGCGAGCCGCCAACCCACCGACGTCGGCCAGGAATCGTGCCACCGTGACGGCCTGGCCTTCGCGCCACGCGATGACGCGTTGCCTTGGCGTATTCGCCAGCAAGCCCCGCCATGCCCCCGGCGTGCCTGGCGATGATGGATGAACACTCGACACAGGAAACTCCCCAGTCCCCTCAGGCGCGAATGATAGCGCCGGTCACGGCATCCGTGATCGGCGTGGGTCTGTCGAGGCCGCCCAGTGGCGCGTCCAGCACGCCGTCCGGCTCGTCGCCGAAGATCGCGCGGATGTCGGCAGCACTGCGCGCCGGCGGCTCGCCGTGGCGATTGGCGCTGGTGGAAACGATCGGGCCACCGAAGCCACGACAAAGCGCAGCGGACGGCGCGTGCGCCGTGACCCGCAGAGCGATCCCGGCATGTCCGCCCGCTACCCATTCCGGCACGCGCGACGAGCGCGGAAAGGTGAAGGTGTGGGCGCCGGGCCAGATCGCGTTGGCGCGCGCGAAGGCCGCTTCGGGCGCGCTGCCGATCCAGCCGCGTACCTGTTCGAAATCGGCGGCAATCAACAATACGCCCTGCTCCGGCGGCCGCCGTTTCATCGCGAAGATGCGGTCGAACGCGGCCCGGTCGTCCGGATCACAACCCAATCCGTACACGCCTTCGGTTGGATACGCCAGCACGCCGCCGTCACGCAACAACGCGGCGGCGGCCTGGACTTCCTCGATGCTGAAAACGCGCATGGCTCAAAGGTCGAAGGGCGGCGTTTCCGTGTCGGGCGCCGATGGCTCGGCGCGCGCGGCCCTGTTCGCCGAAGATTTCTTCGCGGCAACTTTTTTGCGCGCGGTCTTCTTCGCGGCGGTCTTTTTCGCCGTGGCCTTCTTTGCGGCTTTTTTCGCAGGCGTCTTCTTCGACGCAGTCTTCTTTGCCGCAGTCTTCTTCGCCGCGGCTTTCTTGAACGCACCACGTCCGCGACGCACCGGCGCCACCTCGATCAGTGCCTTGCACTCGTCGTGGGTCAGCGAGTGGGGTTCGCGATCCTTCGGGATCTTCGCGTTCTTTTCGCCATCGGTGATGTATGGACCATAGCGGCCATTCAGCACCTGGATGCCGTCGCCGAAATCGGTGATCACCCGGTGGGCGATCAGCTCCTGCTTCTCGCGGATCAGTTCGCGCGCGCGTTCCAGCGTGATCGTGTAGGCACTCTCGTCGCCCTTGATCGACGCGTACAACTTGCCTTTCTTGACGAACGGACCGAAGCGGCCGATGCCGGCGGAAATTTCCTCGCCGTCCGCATCCTTGCCAAGCTGGCGCGGCAACTTGAAGAGTTCCAGCGCTTCTTGCAGCGTGATGGTGTGCATGCTCTGGCCGGGCAGCAGCGAGGCGAATTTCAGCTTCTCGTCGTCCTTGTCCTTGTCGCCCAGCGCGGCGTACGGTCCGTAACGGCCGAGCCGCACGGACACCGGCTTGCCGGTCCTGGGATCGTCGCCCAGCAATCGCGCACCGGTCGCTTCGCTGCGATCGACGGTTTCCATCTTGTCGTCGACCAGCGCCTTGAAGGGTTTCCAGAACTCGGCCATCAGCGGACGCCATTCCTCCTCGCCGCGGCTGACCGCGTCGAGTTCGTCTTCCAGCTTCGCCGTGAAGTCGTAATCGACGTACTGCGTGAAATGCGCGGTGAGGAAGTTCGCGACCGCGCGGCCCACGTCGGTGGGCTTGAAGCGGCGCGAATCGAGGATCACGTATTCGCGCGACAACAGCGTCTGGATGATGCTGGCGTAGGTCGACGGTCGACCGATGCCGTATTCCTCCAGCGCCTTGACCAGCGAGGCTTCGGAATAGCGCGGCGGCGGTTCGGTGAAATGCTGGTCGGTGGCGATGTCGGTAAGCGGCACCGCCTCGCCTTTCGCCAGTGCGGGCAGCTTGCGCGCTTCCTCGTCTTCTTCCGATTTCGCATCGCGACCTTCCTCGTACACCGCGAGGAAACCCGGATCGACCACGGTGGTGCCGGTGGCGCGGAAGCCCGCATCGGCGCCGCACGGGAATTCCACGGAAACGGTATTCAGCGTCGCCGGTTTCATCTGGCACGCGACCGCGCGTTTCCAGACCAGTTCGTACAGCTTCAACTGGTCGGGCGTGAGAAAAGCCGCGACAGATTTGGGCGTGCGCAGCGCGGAAGTGGGACGGATCGCTTCGTGCGCTTCCTGCGCGTTCTTCGATTTGGTCTTGTAGACCATCGCGTGCTCGGGCAGGCCCTGCTTGCCGAATTCGCGCTCGATGGTCTGGCGCAATTCGCCGACCGCCTCGCCGGACAGGTGCGTGGAATCGGTACGCATGTAGGTGATCAGGCCGACGTTGCCCTCACCGCCCAGGCTGACGCCCTCGTACAGGCCCTGCGCGATGCGCATGGTGCGGCTTGTCGCCATGCCGAGCTTGCGCGCGGCTTCCTGCTGCAGCGTGGACGTCGTGAACGGCGCGGCCGGACGGCGCTGGCGCTGCTTCGACTGGATGTCGCCGACGACGAGTTTGCCGCCCGCGGCCTTCAGCAGCGCCTCGCGTGCGGCGTGGGCGTCGCTGGCGTTGGTCAGATCGAACTGCTCGAACTTCTTGCCGTTGAGCTTCACCAGCCGCGCGGTGAACTCGGCGTCCCTGTGCGCGAGCTTCGCCTCGACAGTCCAGTATTCACGCGGGACGAAGGCTTCGATCTCCTCCTCGCGCTCGACGATCATCCTGAGCGCCGGCGATTGCACGCGCCCGGCCGACAGCCCGCGCTGCACCTTCCGCCACAGCACCGGCGACAGGTTGAAGCCGACCAGGTAGTCCAGTGCGCGCCGCGCCTGCTGGGCGTCCACCAGGTCGTGCGAGAGCCGGCGCGGGTGCGCCACGGCTTCCCTGATCGCGCGCGGCGTGATCTCGGAAAACACCACGCGGTGGGTTTCCTTGTCCTTCAGCAGGCCGCGTGATTCGAGGATCTCGCTGATATGCCAGCTGATCGCCTCGCCTTCGCGGTCAAGGTCGGTCGCCAGATAGATCGACTCCGCGACCTTGGCCGCCTTGGCGATTTCATCGACGTGCTTGACGTTCTTGTCGATCAGCGCGTAATCCATCGCGAAATCGTGGTCGGGATCGACCGCGCCTTCCTTCGGCTTGAGGTCACGGACGTGACCGTACGACGCCAGCACCTTGAAATCGGTACCGAGATATTTGTTGATCGTCTTGGCCTTGGCGGGCGACTCGACGATGAGGAGATTCTTGGCCATGTCTTGAACGATAATCCACGGGCGGCCGGGCCGCCCCCTATATATAGTGAACGCATGCGCAGGGTGGGCGTGTCAAGCGCGACCGCCCGCAAGCCGCTGCCAACGGCCGTTCACGGCCGGTGCCACCACGCCCTCCAGTTCCAGCAACAGCAGCATCGAGGACAGCGCCGCGGGGGCAAGACCGGTTCGATCCGCCAACTCGTCCAGCGAGGCTGGTTCGTCGCCAAGGCCCGCCAGAAGTGACGCGTAATCAGGATCTTGCGTCCTCGCGGGCGATTCATGCTCCGGCGTGGCTTTGATGGTCTCCAGCCGCGCCCGCAGCCCGGCGCCCTGCGCCAGCGCGGCCGGCCCGAGCGCCTCGATCACCTCGGCCGCGGTCTCGACCAGCCGGGCGCCGTCGCGGATCAACCGGTGGCAGCCTTTGGCCAGTGGATTATGGATGGAACCGGGCAACGCGAATACTTCGCGACCTGCTTCCGCGGCCAAACGCGCCGTTATCAACGAGCCCGATTGCAGTCCCGCTTCGACCACCAGCGTGCCCAAGGCAAGCCCCGCAATCAGCCGGTTGCGGCGCGGAAAATGATCCGGACGGGCTTCGGTGCCGGGCGGAAACTCGCTGGCGACGGCGCCACGCTGCTCGATCCTGGCGGCCAGGTCGCGGTGCTTTCGGGGGTACACCAGATCCGGCCCGGTACCGACCACCGCCACCGTCGGCGCGTCGCAATCCAGCGCGGCGGCATGCGCCGCGCCGTCGATGCCGTCGGCCATGCCGCTGGTGATGGTCAAGCCGGCGCGCGCGAGGGTGCGGGCAAAATCCCTTGCATGGGCGAGCCCCTGCGCGCTGGCGCTGCGCGCGCCGACGATGGCCACCTGGGGCGCCAGCAAGGTTCCAGCGTCACCCGCGACGAACAAGGCGGCCGGCGGCGAAGGGGTGGTTTCCAGTTGCGGCGGGAAGTCTTCTTCGTTGCAGCAAAGCAGACGATGCCCTGGTTGCGCCAGCCACGCGAGATCGGCTTCCAGACGTGCGGCATCCGGCCGTTCGATCCAATCCAGCGCGGCCCGATCCACGCCCGCGGCGTGGCGCAGCCTGCGGATGTCGTGGCAAATCGCGCGCGCCGAGCCCGCTTGCTGCAGCAATGTGCGAATGCCGGCCGCACCCAGCCCGGGCGCCCGCAACAAGGTCAGCCATGCCAGCAGTTCGTCGTCGTGCATCCGGGAAGTTTACGGGGACCATCAAACGAAACGGCGCGGACCACGCCGCGCCGTCGTGTAAGGAATTTCCTCATCGTGCCTATTGCGGTGATTGCACGGTGTCGCGCACCTTCACCGGTCGGATGCCGTCCATCACCAGCCCGTAACTCACGTGGGCGAAGGTGCGGAACACCATCACGTGGCCCACGAATTCAGACGGCAGCTTGACCTTGGGCGAGAACCTCCGGCGCGCGCTGTTGCCGATCACGTCATCGGCAACCGTTTCGCCCGGCTGATAGATCGCGAAGGTGGTGCCGTTGTCGACGCCGTCGTCGTTGCCGACGTTCAGCGCCACCACGTCCATGGGACCCTGCACCGACATGCCGTCGTAGCCGTTGGAAAGCGCCATGACGTAGGCGTTGACGGGCGCGTTCTGCGGCGGGTGCGGGTAGAACGTGTAATCGTACGGCGTGTCGTTGACTGGCATCAGGCGATCGCCCGCGCGGATTTCCATGCTGGCGTTGGTGAGCAGCAGCGTGGCGGGATCGCCATTCTTCAGCACCTGTGCGGTGCCGATCACGCGCACTTCGGTGCCGATCTCGTTGCCGCGACCGAAGTGGCCGTCGTTGCGGAAATCCTCCTTCCACGGGCCGGGCACCAGGTCCACGTTGCTGTTGACCAGGTGTGCAACCTCGTCGCCCCTGCCGCCGTCGCCGAATTCACGGAACACGTGGCTGGGACGCACGATCGCGAAACGCTGGCCGACGCTCGCCGCCGGCAGGTTGCGCACATACAGGTTCATGCCCTCGGTGGCGCGCGGCTCGTTTTCTTCCACCGCCACCACGTAAGGGGTGCGGTTGAGCTCGGCCGCCGTGAGGACGCGATAATCCTTGAGGAACGGTTCGATGGCCGACAGCGGGACGGTCGGGATCGGATTGGCCTCGACCGTGGTGCGCTTGGCCACGCGCAGGCCGTTCACGTCCAGGTCCAGCACGTCGCCCGGGTAGATGCGGTGCGGGTTGTAGACCTGCTGGTTGACGTCCCAGATTTCAGGCCACAGCCACGGCTTCTGGAGAAAGCGGGCGGAGATGCTCCACAGCGTGTCGCCCTTCTTCACCACGTAGGTGTGCGGGGCGTCGGCGCGCAACTGGGCAGTCGCGGCATAAGCGGCGAACGTGATCAGCAGGCCCGCAGCAAGCGCAAGCAGTTTCTTAACCATGACCGGCAATCCCCCGATCCCCCGCGAGTTTCGGCCGAGTGTACCCGAACGCTCGGCGGCGGCAAGCACAAATTTCACATTTGGTGATGGACTGAACATTCGGGCCGCAATGGGTCTCCTGCTACGCTATCAGGGCGTGAAAGTGGCCAGGGGCGGCCCCATTTCTTGTACAGAACCCGATTCCGCGCTTGAGCCATGACCAAACTCGACATCCTCGAATTTCCCGACCCGCGTTTGCGGCTGGTCGCGCAGCCCGTCGAAATCTTCGACGCCGAACTGAAGCGACTCGCCGACGACATGCTCGCGACGATGTACGACGCACCGGGCATCGGCTTGGCTGCGACCCAGGTCAACGTCCAGAAGCGCCTGCTGGTGCTGGATGTCTCCGAAACGCACGCCGAACCGCGGGTGTTCATCAATCCCGAACTCCTGGAGAGCCGCGGCACCGAAGTGTGCCAGGAAGGCTGCCTGTCGTTTCCGGGGGTGTACGCCGACGTCGAGCGCAAGGACTGGNTCCGCGTGAAAGCGCAGGACGTGACCGGCAAAACCTTCGAACTCGAAACGGACGGCCTGCTGGCNGTGTGCATCCAGCACGAGATGGATCACCTGGTCGGCAAGGTCTTCGTCGACTACCTGTCGCCGCTGAAACGCTCGCTATTGCTGCGCAAGCTGGAGAAGCAGCGGCGCCACGCCGGCTGATCGGGCCGTGCAGCGGCTGAAACTGGTATTCGCCGGCACGCCGGATTTCGCGGTGCCGGGATTGCGCGCGTGCATTGAAGTCGGCGAAGTCGTCGCGGTCTACACGCAGCCCGATCGTCCGGCCGGGCGCGGCCGCAAGCTGACGCCCGGCCCCGTCAAGCAGGCGGCTGTGGCCGCGGGGATTCCCGTCGAACAACCGGAGTCGTTGAAGTCGCCTGAAGCGCAAGCGCGACTGCGCGACTGCGCAGCCGACCTGATGGTGGTGATCGCCTACGGCCTGATCCTGCCGCGCAAGGTGCTGGCGATGCCGCGGCTCGGCTGCTGGAATGTGCATGCGTCGCTGCTGCCGCGCTGGCGCGGCGCCGCGCCGATCCAGCGCGCAATCCTGGCCGGTGATGCCGAAACCGGCGTGTGCCTGATGCAGATGGACGCGGGGCTCGATACCGGCCCGGTGCTGCTGTCGGAATCGACCTCCATCGGCGCCGACGACACCGGGGGCGCGCTGCACGACCGGCTCGCGGCAATCGGTGCGCGTGTACTGACGGAGGGCTTGCGGCGCGTCACCGCCGGTGAGGTCCTGCACGCGACGCCACAACCGGCAGCCGGCGCGACCTACGCACGCAAACTCGACAAGGCCGAAGCCAATCTGGACTTTGCACGTCCCGCGAACCAACTCGAACGCAAAGTGCGTGCATTCGATCCATGGCCGGTGGCGGAAGCGGACGTGGTGGGTGAGCGTGTGCGGGTGTGGCAAGCCGAGGCAAGGGAGCGGGAATCGGGGATCAAGGGCCGGGCAAGACCGGGGACGATTGTTGCCGCTTCGAAGCACGGCATCGACATCGCCTGCGGCGAAGGCGTGCTGCGTATCCTGAAACTGCAACGCGCCGGTGGTCGGGTGATCGGTGCTGCGGACTATCTGAACGCACGCGGCGAGCTGCGCACGGCATGACCGATACCCGCGCACTGGCGGCCGAAGTGCTGGCGGACGTCGCGCTGCGCGGCACGTCGCTGCGCGAGCGCCTGCAGCCGGCGCAATCGAAACTGGGCGATGCGCGCGACCGCGCGTTCCTGACCGCGCTGTGCAACGAAGGCGCGCGCTGGTGGCTGCGCTTCGACAAGGCCATCGATGGTCTGCTGCAGCAACCGCTGCGCAAACGCGAACCCGCACTGCACGCCTTGCTGGTGCTGGGCCTGGTGCAACTCGAGATCCTGCACATGCCGCCGCACGCCGCGGTGGCGGCGACGGTGGAAGCCACGCGCGCGCTGCAGCGTGGCGGCTTCGCGAAACTCGCCAACGCGGTCCTGCGGCGCTGGCTGCGCGAGCGCGACGGCTTGAATGCAAAACTCGATCGCGACCTGACGACACACTTCGCGCATCCGCGCTGGCTGGCCGAGGCGCTGGTGCGCGATTGGCCGGAACACGCCGGCGAGATTCTCGCCGGCAACAACCAGCCTTCGCCGCCGATGCTGCGGGTCAACACACGGCGCGCGACGCGCGAAGCGGTGGTGCTCGAACTTGCCGAAGCCGGCATCCACGCGCACCCGCACCCGTGGCTGCGCGACGCCTTGCAAATCGATGCGCATTCAGACCTCGCGCGCGTGCCGGGTTTCGCACAAGGCCATTTCTCGGTGCAGGACGGCGCCGCACAGTGCGCGGCCGATCTCATGGATTTGCATGATGGCCTGCGCGTGCTGGACGCCTGCGCCGCGCCGGGCGGCAAGACCTGCCACATGCTCGAGCGCGCAGCGTTTCAACTGTTGGCGCTGGAGCGGGAATCCGCGCGCGCGGATTCGATTCGCTCCAATCTCGGTCGCCTGACGCTGGCGTGCGAACTGCGCGCGGGCGATGCCGGTGATCCGGTGGCGTGGTGGGATGGAAATGCGTTCGATCGCATCCTGCTGGATGCACCATGCTCGGCTACCGGCGTGATCCGCCGGCACCCCGACATCAAATTGCATCGACGTGCAGGCGACATCCCTGCACTCGCGCGCGAACAGTCGCGCCTGCTGGAAGCGTTGTGGCCGCTGCTGGCGCGGGAGGGACGGTTCGTGTACGCGACGTGTTCGGTGTTGCGCGAGGAAAACGAGCGTGTCGTCGGCGCGTTTCTCGATGCGCACCCGGATGCGCAGCCCGTACCGTGTGATTTGCCCGTCGGCCGCGCCGCTCGCGCGGGGTGGCAGATCCTGCCGGGCGAAGGTGGGCTCGACGGCATGTATTACGCGGTGCTGACGAAGACCCATTCGCGCGATCGGCCCTGATCGCGGTACCACCCGTCCACTCCCGCGCCCGGCTCACCGCACTTGGGAAGATCAGAACGGCCTTCCCTGGCCTGACTTTTCACAACAGCCGCTTCGATCGGCTGCGGCTGGATCACACGTACAATCGTGGCAACTTCGCGCCACGCCGACATGCCGCCTACCNATACCCCTCGCCGCTGGTTCGAAGACGAACGCGTTCAACTCGCGTTGTTTTTCGCCTTTGCGCTGCTGTTGTTGGGCCTCGGCATCGGCTTGCGCGACCCGTGGCCCTCGGACGAGCCGCGCTTCGCATTGGTTGCGCGGGAAATGCTGGCGAGCGGCCAGTGGCTGTTCCCGCACCGCGGCATCGAGCTTTATTCCGACAAGCCGCCGATGTTCATGTGGCTGGAAGCCTGCGCGTACGCGATCACGCGCGGCTGGCGCGGCTGGTTCCTGCTGCCTTCGCTGCTCGCCGGGCTCGGCAGCATCGCGCTGGTTTACGACTTCGTGCGCCGGCAGTGGGACCATCGCGCGGGGCTGCTTGCCGCCGCCGCGGTACTCGTCAGCTTCGATTTCACGTTCCAGATGCGCGGCGCCCAGATCGACGGCGTGGAAGTGTTCTGGATCACGCTGGCGATGTACGGGTTCCTGCGCCATCTGCTGCTCGGCCCTGCGTGGCGCTGGTATGCGATCGGTTTTCTCGCCGCNGGNCTNGGCGTCATCACCAAGGGCGTCGGCGTGATCGCGCTGCTGGTGTTCGTGCCGTTCTGGTTCGCGCGCTGGCGCGGATGGCGTGGCGTCCTGCCGACGCAGGTTTGGAATCCACGCTGGTGGCTGGCGCTGTTGTTCCTGGTGCCGGTCCTGGGTTGGGCCCTGCCGATGCTGTGGTCGGCATTGCACGTGCACGCGGGTGACGCCGCCTACGCGCGCTATGCGCACGACATCCTGCTCGGCCAGACGGTGTCGCGCTACGCCGAACCCGCGCATCACATCCACCCGGGGTGGTTTTATCTGTCAGTGATCGCGTTCGAATGGCTGCCGCTGTCGCTGGCGATCCCGTGGGCGATTCCGGGCTGGGTGCGCGCGCTCCGCGCCAAGGATGCACGCACGCTGCTGCCGCTCGCATGGGTGGTGCTGGTGTTGGTTTTCTTTTCGCTGAGCGGCGGCAAGCGCGATGTGTACATCCTGCCCGCGCTACCGGTCGCCGCGATCGCGCTGGCGCCGTTGCTGCCTGGCATCCTTCGGCGCGCGTCGTTTCGCTGGGCGTTGTGGGCGCTGATCTTGCTGCTGGGCCTCGTGTTGCTGCTCGCCGGCATCGGCATGCACACCGGCCATCTGCAAAAGCTCGTGGCGTTGGCATCCGCGGCGCTGGATGGTTCGCCGCGACCGCTCACGGCGATGATCCTCGGGATCGGCGGTGCGGGCGTGCTGATTGCGCTGGTCGCGCGGCCGCGGCACGCGCCGTGGGGCTGGTGCGCGTTCGCGCTGGTGGCTTGGGGCACCTGGGGNCTCGTCGCCTATCCGCTGCTCAACGGCTATTCGTCGTCNCGTGCGGTGATGGCGCGCACCGCGAGCCTCGTGCCCACCGACGACACGATCGGGCTGGTGGCATGGAAGGAACAGAACCTGCTGATGCTGGACATGCTCGGCCGCAAAACGGCGAACTTCGGCTTCAAGCTGGCATGGCACGAACAGTTGCGGCAGGCGCTCGCGTGGCAGGCCGCCGACCCCGCGCACCGCTGGATATTTGCCTACGGCAAGGTACTGGCGCCGTGCGTGCGCGAAGCCGACACCATCCACGTGGGTCACGCCAACCGCCGCGAGTGGTATCTGTTCAACCGCCGCGCGGTGGTGCCCGGCTGCATCCCACCCAGGAACGACGATGCGGGACAATTCGGCGCGTATGAACCCGACGACGAATGATGCCGGTTCCGTGCACCTGCTCGGCTTCGACAACGGCGTCGGACTGTCGCGCGACCTGCGCCTGCTCGCCGAAACCCTGCGCGCCCGCGGTTATCGCGTGCAGCTCACCAACACCCGTCGGCGTGGCGGGCTGGCGGGCTTGATCCAGCGCCTGAGAGGCAAGTGGCACACCTCGCGGCTCGCGAACAGGCGGCGTCGCGGTTTGCCGCCGCCCTACGATTTCGTGCTGATGGAAGAACACATCGTGCCGGCGTTCCTGGAGGATGCGCCGCGCCGCATATTGCTGCCGCACCCGGAATGGTTCTTGCCGCGCGACATGGAGGCTTTGCATCGCGTCGACCTCGTGCTCGCGAAAACGCGGGAAGCGCAACGCATNTTTGCCGACAANGGTTGCCGCGCCCTCTGCACCGGCTTCACCAGTGAAGATCGGCACGACGCAACGGTGCCGCGGGANCGCGCGTTTTTCCATCTCGCGGGTTCCAGCCGCACCAAGAACACGGGGCCGCTGCTCGCGTTGTGGCGTCGGCACCCGGAATGGCCGCGACTGACCGTGGTGCAACATCCGAAGGAAGCGAAACCCTGTGCGACGGCGGCGAACATCGAGCACCGCATCGGCTACCTCGCGGATGCGGAGCTGAAGCGCTTGCAGAACGCGCACCGCTTCCACCTGTGCCCGTCGGCGACCGAGGGCTTTGGCCACTACATCGTCGAGGCGATGAGCGTGGGCGCGGTGGTGATCACGCTGGACGCGCCGCCGATGAACGAGATGATCACCCCCGAACGCGGGATACTCGTGCCATGGTCGCGCATCGGCACCCAGCACCTCGCGACCATTTTCCACTTCGAAGACGCGTCGATGGAGCGCGCGATCGAGCGCGCGCTCGCCATGGATGACGCGCGCTGCGACGCCATGGGTGCCGCATCCCGCGCGTGGTACGAAGCCGAGCGCGCGGCCTTTCCGGGCCGACTGGATGCCGCATTGCGCAGCGTGGGGGCGCAAACGTGATCCGCGTCAACCTGATCGCGCGCGACAACGGTTTCGGACTCAGCCGCAACCTGCATCTGCTGCACGATGCCCTGGCTGCCGCCGACTTCGAAGTCACCGTCAGCGGCATCCGCCGCGGCGCGCTGCGCAAGATCCTGCATCCGGCGCTATTGCGCGCCCGAACACTCGCACGCCGGCTCGCCGGTCGCGGCCCGCAACGCTGGGACGTGAACCTGATGCTCGAACGCGTGCGGCCCGAATACCTCGCCACCGCGCGTCGGAACGTGCTGCTGCCGCATCCGGAATGGTTCGACCAACGCGACCGCAAATGGCTGCCGCGCCTCGATCGCGCATTCGTGCTGACACGCCACGCCGTTCCGATTTTCGAATCACTGGGTTTGCAAACCGAATACACCGGATTCACCAGCGAGGATCGCCGCGATCCGTCGGTGCCGCGCGAACACGCGTTCTTCCACCTTGCCGGGCGCAGTGCCAACAAGGGCACCGAAACGCTGCTAGCGACATGGCGGCATCACCCCGGGTGGCCTCGCCTCACGGTGCTGCAAAGTCCGCGCGCGGCCCGCGAAACCGTGCAGGCGTCGAATATCACGCATCGCGTCGGCTACATCGCCGATGCCGAATTGAAACGCATCCAGAACGCGCACCGCTTCCATCTTTGCCCGTCCGAAACCGAAGGCTTCGGGCACTACCTCGTGGAAGCGATGGGCGTGGGCGCGGTGGTCGCGACGCTGGATGCGCCGCCGATGAACGAAATGGTGACGCGCGAACGCGGCGCCTTGATCGCGCCTGCGCGCACCGGCACCCAAAGCCTCGCCACCACGTACTTCTACGACGAAGCCGCGCTGGAGCACGCCGTCGAACGCCTGCTGTCCACGCCCGACGACGAACTCGAGCGGATGGGCACGGCCGCGCGGACCTGGTTCGAAGACAACGATCGCGCCTTCAAATCGCGCATCGCCGAAGCCGTGCGCGCGCTTGCCGCCTGACTCACGGCGCCGAATACATCCAGTGCAGCGTTTCCTCCAGCGCGATCGACGGCGCGAAATCGGTGAGCTCGCGCAGGTGCGCGTTCGAACCCACCAGCCGCTTCACTTCATTGTTGCGCACGAACGCGGGGTTCACCCGAACCTCGATCGCGTAACCGGCGATGCGCGCCATCGTGTCCAGCACCTCGCCCAACGGGTGCGCGATACCGGAACAGAGATTGACGACCTCACCCGCGGGGGCCTTTTCCACGATTGCCGCATACGCGCGCGCAATGTCGCGAACGTCCGAAAAATCCCGCGCCACGTCGGTGTTGCCGAGTTCGATCAGCTTCTCGCCGCGCCGGAAATGCGCGACGATTTTCGGGATCAGGAAATTTTCGTGCTGGCCCACGCCGGTGTAATTGAACGGCCGCACGAGCACGATCGGCAAGCGATCCATCCACAGCCGCGCCATGTATTCCATCGCGAGCTTGGAGACGGCGTAATCATTGGCAGGCGCGGGCGGCGTGTTTTCAACGATGGGATCGACCGCGGCATTGCCGTAGATGTTGGCGCTGCTGGCCAACACCACGCGTTGCGGCTTCACGTCGGCCGCCGCCAGCGCGTCCAGCAGGTTGCGCGTCCCGACCACATTGGTGCGGTAGATTTCATCCGCGTCGCCGTGCGCCACGAACGAAATGGCCGCCAGATGCAGCGCCACGTCCGCGCGCGCCTTCGACACCGCGCGACCAACCGCTGCGCGATCCAGCAGGTTCGCGCGCAGCACGCCCTCGCGCGGAGGATCGCCATCGTGCGCCAACCCGACGACTTCGTAGCCGGCCGCTTCGAGTTCGGCCGCGACGTAGCGGCCGGTGAACCCGTGACAACCCGTCAGCAGCGCGCGCGGTTTCCCCCGTGGATCAAGGGGGTGGTCCGAGCCACGCGCGGCACGGGCCGGATGGGGGTGGTGGACGTGGGTCATCAGATGAAATCCGTGATCATGCGGATACTTGTGACCCCCTTCCCTCAGAACGAGACGCCACGTTCGACTCGCTTGAGATCGGCTTCCACCATCATCCGGCACAGCTCTTCGAGCGAAGTCTTCGCCTGCCAACCCAGCACGTCGCGCGCGTGCGCGGCATCGCCGATCAGCATTTCGACTTCCGCAGGACGATAGAACTTCGGGTTGATCCCGACGACTTCCTTGCCGGTGTCGGTGCGGATACCGGTTTCGGCCTGCTCCTTGCCGCGCCACTCGATGCCGATGCCCGCGGCCTTGAAGGCCAGCGCCGCGAAGTCGCGCACGGTTTCGGTACGCCCGGTCGCCAGCACGAAGGTGTCCGGCTTGTCGGCCTGCAGCATTCGCCACATGCCTTCGACGTATTCCGCGGCATAACCCCAGTCGCGCTTGGCATCCAGGTTGCCGAGTTCCAGCCGTTCCTGTTTCCCGAGTTTGATCCGCGCCACCGCGTCGGTGATCTTGCGGGTCACGAACTCGCGTCCGCGCAGCGGCGATTCGTGGTTGAACAGGATCCCGCTGGCGCCGAAGATCCCGAAGGATTCGCGGTAGTTCACGGTGCTCCAGTGCGCGAACAGCTTGGCCACGCCATAGGGACTGCGCGGCCAGAACATCGTGTGCTCGTTCTGCGGCACCGCCTGCGCCTTGCCGAACATCTCCGAAGTGGATGCCTGATAGAAGCGCGTGTCCGGCTTTACCGTGCGGATTGCGTCCAGCAGGTGCAACGCCCCGAGGCCGGTGATCTCGGCGGTCGTGATCGGTTGCTCGAACGATACCCCGACGAAGCTTTGCGCGGCGAGGTTGTAGACCTCGTCCGGCTGGGCCTTCTCGATCAGGCGCAGGCTGCAACCGGGATCGGTCAAATCGTATTCGACCAATTCCAGGTTCGGGTGCCCGGCAACACCGAGATCCTGCATCCGCCAGAAGTTCACCGAACTGGTGCGCCGGTACGCGCCGTACACCTTGTAGCCCTTTTCCAGCAACAGCCTGGTCAGATAGGCGCCGTCCTGCCCGGACACCCCGGTGATCAATGCGGTTTTCATGGTGCCTCGCTTCGTGGAATCCTGCCGTTCGCGGCGCCATGGCCGGCGCGACGTGACCCGTCATTTTGCCAGTCGCCATCCCATTCCGCGACTACGACCCAGCGTCCGCGTGCTGCAGCAGCCACAGCCGCGCGAACTTTTCGCGCACGTAATCGGCTTCCATGCACGCGAACAGGAAACCGCGCCAGCCATCGAGGAATCCCGCGCGCAACACGTATCCGCGCAGGAATCGCCACGCGGGATTCACGACGAGGTGGTGCAGACGTGCGCGCCGGCCGCTCGCGTGCATGTGGGTGGCCATCATCGCGGCGTAACGCCTATAGCGCGCGAGCTGGTCGTCCAGTGAACGGTAGGCGACGTGTTCCAGGTCACCGGCGAGCGTGGCCACGTCGCCATCGACCACGGCATGCTCGTGGATTTCACGACCCGCCCGCCAGCCGCCGCGGCGGCGGTCGAACAGCCGCAGCACGCGGTCGGGATAGGCGTTGCCGTGGCGCAGGAATGCGCCGAAATAGGCGGTGCTGCGCGCGAAGCGGAAGCCGGCGGCGTCGACGAACCCCGCGTCGCGCGCCGCTTCGATGGATGCGCGCAACGTGGGCGTGACGCGTTCGTCGGCGTCGAGGCAGAGCACCCATGCATGGCGCGCCTGCCCCACCGCGAAATCCTTTTGCGCACGAAACCCCTCGAACGCGTGCTCGATGACGCGCGCGCCACGGGCGGCGGCAATCTCGCGGGTGCCGTCAGTGGAACCCGAGTCGACCACCACCACTTCATCGCAGAACGCCAGCGACTCGATGCACGCCGGGATGCGATCGGCTTCGTTGAAGGTGATCACGCAGGCGCTGAGCCGCGGCGCGTTGGTGGGCGGCATGGGACGTGCGAGCCTCGAAGACGACGGTACCAGCGCAAGAGGGTAGCCGAGCGCCGCGATCCGCGTCTTCGCGAGCGCTTCGAGCGCGACCACCGCAACCCGCAACTGCCGCCGACATTCAGACCCCTGGCCGGCGTTCCGATATCATCGTTGTCCTGCCCATGGGAGGCCGGTGTGGATCGGCCACTGTGCACGCGTAGAAGGAACAGCGCGCATGACTACCGTCAATCTGGTTTTCTGGGACAACGGCTTCGGGNTGTCCCGCGATTCCCGGCTGCTCGCCGAGGCTTTGCGGCTCAACGATTGCGAGGTCACGCTGACGGCGCTCGGCTGGAAGCAGGAGCACCGGCGCCGTCGCAAATGGATGCGGCCCTATGTACGCGCGCAGCAGGCGTGGTCCGGATTGCGCCGTCCGTGGCATTCGTCGCAGGTGTTCGATCTCAACATCATGTTCGAACACCTGTGGCCGAGTGAGCTGGTACGTTCGCGCTGCAATGTCGCGCTGCCGAACCCCGAGTGGTTCGATCGCCGGGACCAGCAGTTCGTGGGCTCGATCGATCGCATCTGGGCCAAGACCCACAACACTGCATTGATATTCACCCGGCTCGGTCAACCGACCAGTTGGGTCGGTTTCCACAGCGACGATCGTTACGACCCCGCCGTTCCCCGCGAGCGCAAGTTCTTCCATCTTGCCGGCGGCAGCCGCA
>JGI24741J21665_1000071_pt1 | contig 24617 bp, 18 predicted proteins | sample KBSCornC7_FD_21665 | JGI IMG/M metagenome (IMG submission 21665) | reverse complement strand
CAGCACGCCGGTGGAACCCGCCAGCGGCTCGACGATGACGGCAGCGATGGTCGACGCGTCATGCAGCGTCACAAGCCGCTCCAGTTCGTCGGCCAGGTGCTCACCCCAGGCCGGCTGGCCCTTGGAAAACGCATTGTGCTCAGGCGCATGGGTGTGCGGCAGGTGGTCCACGCTCGGCAGCAGGTTGGCCGAGAACGCCTTGCGGTTCGGCGAGATGCCGCCCACCGAGATGCCGCCGAAACCCACCCCGTGATAGCCGCGCTCGCGGCCGATCAGGCGTGTGCGCTGCCCTTCGCCTCGCGCGCGGTGGTACGCCAGCGCAATCTTGAGCGCCGTATCCACCGCTTCCGAACCGGAGTTGACGAAGAAGATGCGGTTTAGCCCCGCCGGCATGATCTCGGCGACCTTTTCTGCCGCACGGAACGCCAGGGGGTGGCCCATCTGGAAGGTGGGCGCGAAATCCAGCGTGGCGGCCTGCGTGGTGATGGCGTCGACGATTTCCTTGCGGCAATGGCCGGCGTTGACGCACCAGAGACCCGCCGTGCCGTCCAGCACCTCGCGGCCGTCGCCGTCGCGGTAGTACATGCCCTGGGCAGACGTCAGCAGGCGCGGCGCAGCCTTGTACTGGCGGTTGGCCGTGAATGGCATCCAGAAGTAGGACAGATCGGTGGTTTCCAGCGGGTGCGGTGCGGGTTTCATCGGTCACTCCGAAAAAACAGCGAAAGGGAATGGACTGGCAAGCCAGCCGTTGGAGCAAACTGTACAGAGTCAAATCCGGCACGGACATGCACAGATGGCGGCTCTATAAGAAACTGTATAGGCGCCCACCACCGCTCCCTTGCCGCATCGCAACATGCAACTCGAACTTGATCCTTCTCATCCCCAGCGTACGTTGGTCGACCAGATCGTCCAAGGCATTCGTGCGGCGGTCGACAGCCATACCCTGCTGCCGGGCACGCGGCTGCCTTCCGTGCGCAAGTTGGCACAGGCCCACGATGTAAGCACCTTTACGGTGGCGGAGGCCTACACGCGGCTGGCGGCGCTGGGCGCCATCGTCGCGCGGCCGCGCTCGGGCTACTTGGTGGCAGCGCGCACCCCCACCCAACCGGCGCCAGTGGCCCCGCGCTGGGAACCGCCCACGCTCAACGCGGCGTGGTTGCTGTCGGATGTGTTTGCCGATCGCTCCATCGCCATCAAACCGGGCTGCGGCTGGCTGCCGAACGATTGGCTGGACGAGCGCGGCGTGCAGGAAGCCATGCGCGCGGTGAGCCGTGTTTCCGCACTGCGGGTGGCGGGCTACGGACATCCGTGGGGTTATGCCCCGCTGGGCGAATACGTGGCGCAGTCGCTTGCGCTGCGTGGGCTGCCGGTGGAACGCTCGCAAGTGCTGCTGACCAGCGGCGCCACCCAGGCGCTCGATCTGATCGTCCGCACCCTGTTCAAAGCCGGCGACGTCGTGGCCGTGGATGATCCGGGCTACTGCAACGTGCTCCAGGTGCTCAAGCTGGCCGGCCTGCGCGTGATCGGGGTGCCACGCACGCCAGATGGGCTCGACACAGCGGCATTGGAAACCATCCTCCGCGCGGACGATGCGGACCGGCCGCGCGCGCTCTTCACCAGCTCCGTGCTGCAGAACCCCACCGGCTCGTCGATGACCGCGCAAAACGCTTACCGCGTGCTGCAACTGGCCGAACAACACGGCCTCTGGATCGTTGAAGACGATCTGCACCGCGAGCTGGCCGACCCCGCCGCGCCCATGCTGGCCTCGCTCGATGGCCTTCGCCGCACGTTGTACGTGAGCGGCTTCTCCAAGACGATCTCGCCGTCATTGCGGGCGGGCTACGTGGTGGCCGACGCCGCCATCACGCGCGAGCTTGCGCGTACCAAGATGGCCGTGGCGCTCACCTCGTCGGAGATCACCGAGCGCATCGTGCACGCTTTCGTCACGCGCCCCGTCTATGCAGAGCACGTGGCGCGGCTGATTGCGCGGCTTGGCGAGGCTCACACGCACGTCGAAGCTCTCATGCGCCAACATGGTGCCGAATTGTTCGATACACCGGGGCGCGGCCTCTTCCTGTGGGCCCAGCTGCCGGGCCACGCAGATGCCTCCGCGCTAGCCAATCGGGCCATCGATCACAACATCTGGCTTGCGCCGGGGCAGTATTTCCGGCCACATGACGAGCCCAGCCCGTGGCTGCGCTTCAACGTGGCGTATTCCGCTGAACCGGCACTCTGGGAATTCCTGTCGCACGCGTAACGGCGCTGCCCGCATGCGTCGCAATGACGTATTGCATGCAATCAATCACGTTACCGGCACTCAAACGTGAAATCGGCGTGACTGGATGGTTTCAGCGTCACAAAAGCGCGACACGATGCGCTGTCGCCTACCGTTCTCTTGCGCCGTACCGATTCCCAACGCCACTTGCAGCCCAACCTGCACAAGGAGTGCCATGGACATCAAAACCGTCCGCGAAACCGCGTTCGCAATGCCGCTCACGAGCCCCGCATACCCGCCCGGCCCGTACCGCTTCATCCATCGCGAGTTCTTCATCATCACGTATCGCACCGACCCGGCCAAGTTGCGCGCCATGGTGCCGGAGCCGCTGGAGGTGCCTGAACCGCTGGTCGCCTACGAGTTCATCCGAATGGCCGACTCCACTGGCTTTGGCGATTACACCGAGAGCGGCCAGGTCATCCCCGTCACCTACGAAGGCAAGCCCGGCACGTACACGCTGGCGATGTATCTGGACGACCACCCGCCCCTGGCCGGCGGACGTGAAATGTGGGGCTTCCCCAAGAAGCTCGCCACGCCCAGGCTCGTGACGGACAAGGACACGCTGATCGGCACGCTGGACTACGGCCCCGTGCGCGTGGCAACCGGCACCATGGGTTACAAGCACCGCGAGCTGGATCTGGCCGAGCAGAAACGCCGCCTGGAGCGCCCCAACTTTCTGCTCAAGATCATTCCGCATGTGGACGGCAAGACCGCGCGCATCTGCGAGCTGTCGCGCAACTACATGATTGATGTCGACATGAAGGGCGCCTGGACGGGGCCGGCGTCTCTGGAGCTGGCGCACCATGCGCTGGCGCCCGTGGCCGAACTGCCCGTGCTGGAGATTGTCGAAGCCCGACACATCATTGCAGACCTGACCCTTGGCATGGGCGAGGTCGTGTTCGATTACCTCGCGCAGTAACGCCTGCCCGAACGCCATCCTTTTTCCGTCAACCCTCGGAGTACACACATGTCTGATTTGAAAGGCAAAGTCGCTGTCGTCACGGGTGCCGCCAGCGGCATCGGCAAGCAGATCGCCCTCACGCTCGCCGGTTCGGGCGCGGCCATCGCCATCGTTGACCTGAACGAAGACGGCGCCAAGGCCGTCGCCAAAGAGATCACCGATGCGGGCGGCAAGGCGATCGGCCTGCGCATGGACGTGACCGACGAGCAAGCCGTGGACAGCGGCATCGACCACGTGGCTGAAGAGCTCGGATCGGTCGACATCCTCGTTTCGAACGCCGGCATCCAGATCGTCAATCCGTTCGTGAGCTACTCGTTTGCCGACTGGAAGAAGATGCAGGCCATCCACGTCGACGGTGCCTTCCTGACCACGCGCGCCGCGCTGCGCCACATGTACAAGGATGACCGTGGCGGCGTGGTGATCTACATGGGGTCGGTGCACTCACACGAGGGCTCGCCGCTCAAATCGGCCTACGTAGCGGCCAAGCACGCGCTGCTCGGCCTGAATAAGGTGCTGGCCAAGGAAGGCGCCGCGCATAACGTGCGTTCGCACGTGGTGTGCCCCGGTTTTGTGCGCACGCCGCTGGTCGAAAAGCAGATTCCCGAGCAGGCCAAGGAACTCGGCATTACCGAAGACGAAGTCGTGAAAAAGGTCATGCTGGGTGATACCGTGGACGGCGTGTTCACCACGGTGGAAGACGTGGCCGAGACGGTGCGCTTCCTGGCCACATTCCCGAGCGCGGCGCTGACCGGCCAATCGTTCGTGGTGAGCCACGGCTGGTTCATGCAGTAAATCTCAGCACACGCAAGGAGGTTGGAGGAGATATGCCCGCACCCAAACTACGCGTGGCCGCAAGCAAGCGGCCCACGCCGGCAGAATCGTCGCGCCCGGCAGATGCGCCGCTCACCACGGCACAGCGCATCGTGCTGCCGGCGTACGAGAACATCGCGCTGGTGCTGCAAGGCGGCGGCGCGCTTGGCTCGTATCAGGCCGGCGTGTTCGAAGGGCTGGACGAAGCCGGCATCGTGCCGAACTGGATTGCGGGCATCTCCATCGGGGCGCTGAACACAGCCATCATTGCCGGCAATGCGCCCGAGCATCGGCAAGCAAAGCTGCGTGAATTCTGGCAGATCATCACGCAGCCCACGTTCTCGCCGCCGCTGCCTGACATCCTGGAAAACGCCTGGTTTGACGGCAATGCGCATCTGCGCAAATGGCTGACTGCCATGCAAGCCGCCGATACGCTGCTTGAGGGCCAGCGCGGCTTTTTCACACCGCGCTTTCCCGCTCCGCTGCCAGCCAACGAAGTCGACCCGCTCGAAGCCAGCTATTACGACACCACGCCGCTCAAGGCGACGCTGGAACGCCTGTGCGATTTTGATCGCATCAACGATGGCGGCATCCGCGTGTCAGTGGGCGCCGTGAACGTGCGCACTGGCAATCTGGAAGCGTTTGATAACACCGAGCGCCGTCTGCGCGCAGAGCACTTCATGGCATCGGGCGCGCTGCCGCCAGGTTTTCCGCCCGTGTTGATCGACGGCGAGTATTACTGGGACGGCGGTGTCGTCTCCAACACGCCGCTGTCGTATGTGCTCGGTACCAAGCCGCGCCGCGACACGCTGGTGTTTCAGGTGGACCTTTGGAGCGCGCTGGGGCCGGTGCCCAATACGATGATCGGCGTGGCCAGCCGGCAGAAGGACTTGCAGTACTCCAGCCGCACTCGCCTTACTACCGATTGGATGGAGCGCTCGCAATCAACACGTCGGTTGATGCGCAAGCTGCTCGATCACCTGCCGCCCAAGGAGTTCGAGCGCACGCAGTGGTACAAGCACGCGCAGGAAATGGCCTGCACCAAGCGCTACAACGTCTTCCACCTCATCTACGCCGCCAAGGAGCATGAAGGGCCGGGCAAGGACATCCAGTTCGGGCCATCAACCATGCGGGACCATTGGGCCTCGGGTCTGGCGGATATTCGCGAATCGCTCTCGCATCCGGAGTGGCTGGAGATGCCCGACAACGACACGGGCTTCGTCACGCACGACATCCACCGCCATCCGGGCGTGGAGCGGGAAGACAAGCGGCTCTGAGCTGTTCGCCGCTGAATTCTCCGAGTCGCACTACTTCCGTGCGGGCGGCATATGCAATGCTGTCGACAGCGGCGGCCGCGGCAGCGCGGCCGTCCATGCACGGCGGATCACCGCGCTGATCTGCTTGTAGACCTCTTTCGAGATCACCGTTTCGGCCAGCATCGTGTCGATCTTGCTCTGGCCGATATAGAGCGCGAACAGCACCAGCAGGCGCTTTTCCAGCGCGGCGCTGTAGTCGCCAAACTTTCCGCGCAGTTCGGCCAGACCCTCTTCAGCCGCCTCGATCCGGGCAATCAACACGCCGTCGAGCAGGTCTGCCATGCGCTCGCCCAACACGGGCTGCAGCGACGCACGGTTGTACGCGCGCAAGCGCTCCAGCACCGTCTGGCGACAAATGAGCAATTCAAAGCGATCAGCCAGCGCGTTGGCCAGCGGGCGGTCGATATGCACCACGCGGTGCAGCCAGACCGCGAACCGGTAGCCGGCGTGCTTGGCCAGGATGCGCCGCGATGCACGCTTGTAGCCCAGGCGCCCCTCTGTGCGGGCCGCGTCGATCATGTCGGCGGTATTGCGCATCATCGCGTCGAGGTTGCGGATCGAGACGAGGCCGTTGCCGTATTCGGGTATCAACTCGCGCTCACGCGTGGCGAGTGAAACAAGGCCAATGGTCAGGCGCTCGCGTTCGGTCAGCGCCTCCTCAAGGTTCAGCTCGACCGCGCCGGCCGCGACCTCTCGCCGATACACCTCCGCTGCCTGGTCCGTCGCGCCCGAGGTGAAATGGAAATGCCCGCCGATGCGGCGCATGGTCGATTCCACTTCCTCTGTCGACATGTTCAGCGCCTGCCCTTGCAGGGCCTGCTCTTGCGGCGACAACTGATCCAGCCCCAGCCGGCGCATCACCCAGCGCAACGTGGCGCCGTTGAAGAGCACGCTCACCAGCACAAAGCCGGTGGCAAGGATGGTGACGAAATGGCGATCTGCCTCGTGCACGGCTTGGTTCTCCGCCACGCCCAGTGCCAACACCAACGTGACGGCGCCACGCAAGCCGCCCCACGCAATCGCAAGCTTGTAGGCATGGCTGACTGGTGCAGAGAGCTTGAGCCACGCGAGCGCAGGCAACAGACCGAACAGCACCGCGAGTCGTGCACCAAGCGCAGCCAACACGATCACCGCCAGCCACAGCGCGTCTTTCCACACCACGCCGTGCAACAGCTCCGGCACGCGCACCGCAGCCAGCAAAAAGACCACCGCCCCGGCCAGCGCAGCAATCTGTTCCCAAATCAGTTGCAGGTGCGACCAGTTGCGCGGCGTCAGGCGCGTGCGCCCAAGCGCGCCGATCACCAGCCCCGCGCAAACCACCGACACCACGCCCGACACGCCCAGCATGTTTTCGGCCACGAGATACAGCGGATACGGCAGCGCCAGGGTCCACGCGGCTTCCGCCTGGGCAATGCCACGCAGCGCAGGCAGCAGGAATGCGGCGATGCGCCCGGCAATCAACCCGAACACGACGCCGCCACCAAACGCCTTGGCCAGTTCGCGCAGGCCGGTGCCGACGGTCGCATCACCGCCGTGGCCTGTCAGCATGGCAAGCAGCACGCCCATGATGGCAATGGCGGCCGCATCGTTCAGCAGCGCTTCGCCTTCCACCAGGCGGATCAACCGTGCTGGCGCGCCCACGTCGCGAAATACCGCAATCACAGCGGACGGATCGGTCGTGGCAATCATCGCGCCGAGCAGCAGACATGTGACGATGCCGAACGGCGTGACAGCCGCCGCAGCGAGTCCGATCACGCCCGTGGCGACCACCACGGCCACGATGGCCAGCATCAAGATCGGCGCGGCATCGGGCGCCATGCTGCGCACGTCCACCGACAGCGCTGCCTGAAAGAGCAGCGGCGGCAAGAACAGCCACAGATACGCCTCTGCCGGCCAACTCGGATCCACGAGCGGGGCGAAGAACGTGGTTGCGGAAGCCGGCGCGCTGTTCTGCACGATCACATAGGCGCCGCCGATGCCGATGCCCACCAGCGCCAGCAATGTCGATTCCGGCAGCGTCAGGCGCGAGGCCAGCATCTGCACCAGCGCCACCACGGCGAGCAAAGCGCCCGCCACCAGCAACAGGATGACGACGCCGTTCACAAGGCGGCCTCCCGCGCAGCCAGCCAATCCGCGCGTTCTGCATCGGTCAGGTCCGGCACGACAGCCGTGCCGGTTTCGGCGGCGGCCACTGCGGCTTCCAGCACGGCCATGACGGCCACGGCTTGCACGGGCGGGACCGGGTTTGCGCGCTCGCCGAGGATGGCGTCGCGCACAGCTGCGTAGTAGGCGCGCTGATCGCCCGGGGGTGTTGCAATGGTGGTTTCGACTGAGGTTGCGCCGTCGATCAGCAGGCCCGCGTCGTCGTCCGCGCCCCAGCCTTGCGCACCGGGCTGCATGCCGGCAAGTAGCTGCGCTTCCTGCTGATCCATCCGGCGCTTGATGAACGAACCACGCGTTCCATGGACGACCCAGCGCGGCGAGCCGCCCGCCACCAGCATGCTCGCGTGAAGAACCGCTCGCCGCTCGCCCGCTTCAAGCACGACATGCGCCCAGTCCGGCGTTTCGGCGTCCGCCCGCTGGCGTGCAAACGAGGCGCTCACTGCATCCGGCAGGCCGAGCAGTTGCAGCGTCTGGTCGATCAGGTGCGGGCCAAGATCAAACCAGATGCCCGTGCCCTGCCCCGCCTGCTCACGCCAGCGGGCACGAACCTGCGGGCGATAGCGGTCGAAATGCGCCTCGACGTGCATGGCCTCGCCGATGCCGCCACCGGCAATCGCAGCTTGCACAGCGAGGAAATCGCTGTCCCAGCGGCGGTTCTGGAAGACCGACAGCACGCGCCCCGTTTCGCGCGCCAGCCGAGCCAGATGCCGCGCCTCTGCCAGCGTGACGGTAAACGGCTTATCCACCACGACATGCTTGCCCGCGCGCAACGCAGCTTCAGCCAAAGGCGCATGGCGGTCGTTGGGCGCGGCAATGACGACGAGGTCGACCTCCGAATGCGTTGCCGCCGCCTCGGGCGTGCAGACCACGGCGTTGGGCCGATCCGCATGCACGGCGTCGGGCCGGTTGGAGCCAATGACGTGCAAATGCAACCCCGGCGAAGCGTCGATCAAGGCTGCGTGAAACAGTTTGCCGGCGTAACCGTAGCCCACCAAAGCGGCTCTCAATGGCATCTGATGTGATGAATGCGACATGTGGGGAAAATGGCAGAAAACACGCGAATGAGACGACGGTAACGCTACTTGGTGCCCAAAACCTTAGGATGATCCATGAAAAATTGCCTCGCGCCGGGCCAGCAAACGTTGCTCATCGTCAAAAACCCGCCTTAACTCTCTTGTAAATAGGAATTGTTCTCATTATTATCTGCGCCTTCACATTCTGAAGGCGCCAACCTCGGGGGAGGGAGTCGCGCCCTACTTTTCACTTTACGGGAACTGCAATGCCGCCGAAACGTTTGTGCCTGTCTCTGGCCGTCCTTGGAACGCTGCCGTTTGCCCATGTGGCAACTGCAGCCGACACCGTTGCGGCCGCCGACGCCGGCACCTTGCCGACGTCCACGGTCAAGGGCACGCGCAGCAGCACGAGCTACGACACGCCCATCGTGAACACCGCCACGAAGATTCCCGTGCCGTTGCGCGAGATTCCGCAGTCGGTGAACGTCGTGCCGCGTGCGGTGATCCAGGACCAGGGCGCGCTTTCGATCAACGACACGCTGCGCAACGTGCCGGGCGTGTCGGCATCGCTGGGCGATGCGCAGCGCGATCAGGTGACCATTCGTGGTTTCTCGTCGATCAATGACCAGTACGTCGACGGCCTGCGCGACGACTCGCTCTACTTCCGCGACCTGTCCAACATTGACCGCATTGAAGTGCTGAAGGGCCCGGCGGCCGTGCTGTATGGGCGCGGTTCGTCCGGCGGCATCATCAATCGCGTGACCAAGAAACCGCTGGCAACGCCGCTAGCCGAGGTGGGCGTGGTGGTGGGCACCGAGCGCCAGAAGCGCGCCGAGTTCGACCTGAACACGTCCATCAACGACGACGCCATCCGCGCACGCATCACCGGCGCCGTTGAAGATTCGGGCGGTTTCCGCAACGACTATTTCCTGCGCCGCCAGGCGATCTCGCCGTCGTTCCTGTTCAATCTCGCGCCGGATACCAAGTTGACGGTGCAATTCGACTACCTGCACGACAAGCGCATCGCAGACCAGGGCGTGCCGTCGTATCGCGGCCGCCCTGTCGACGTGCCGATCGAGACACGCTATGGCACCGCCGACGCCGCTGCCGGTAATGTCGAATCCACCGTCAAGAGCGTGACCGGCACGCTGGATCACCGCTTCAACGACAAGTGGTCGTTCCACAGCGTGGTGCGCAACTACGAGTACTCGCTCGGCCGCAACAACTACACAACCGTCAGCCGCGTTACCGATGGGCCGATCCCGACCGTCACGCTCGCTGTCAACCAGCGCAACCGCAGCGACCGCGGCACCCTGTGGCAGAACGAGCTGACGCAGAAGGCCGAGACCTGGGGCATCCAGCACACGCTGCTGTACGGCATCGAGCTGGGCTATCAGGACAAGAGCGACCGCGTGGCCGCTGCCCCGGGCAGCACGACCTACAACCTCTTCAACCCGACGCTGCAGGTGTTGCCGACCGTACCCGGCAACGCGGTGCCGACCAACTACGGCCTCTCGCACAACGAGACGTATGCGGCGTACGTGCAGGACTTGATCAAGTTCTCGCCGCAATGGACGGTGCTCGCCGGCCTGCGCTATGAAATCCTCAAGCAAAGCCGCGACGACCTGACCCCGCGCAATGTGGATCTGTCGCGCACCGACAAGCCGGTCAGCCCGCGCCTGGGTGTTGTGTATCACCCGATCGAGCCGCTTTCGCTGTACGCGTCGTACAGCCGCTCGTTCCAGCCGCTGGCCGATAGCTTCACGTTCTTCCCGAACAGCGGCGCGCTGGCTCCGCAATCGACCACGAACTACGAGATCGGCGCCAAGTACGACCTCTCGGCCGGCGCGAGCGTCACAGCTGCGCTGTTCGACATGAAGCAGACCAACCTGACGGCGGCGGACCCCGTCACGCTGCTGGGCGTGCCCATCGGCACGCAGCGCACGCGCGGCCTGGAGGTGTCGTTCACGGGCGAGATTGTGAAAACCTGGTCGCTGATGGCGAGCTATGCCTACCTGAACGGCCGTCTGGAGAACCCAAACGACCGCAGTGGCAGCGTGGCCGTCAACGGCAATCAGCCGTCGCTCACGCCGCGGCATAGCGGCTCGGTGTGGCTGAAGCACGATCTGCCGAACGGCTTCTATGTAGCCGGCGGCGTGCGTGCGGAAGCTGCGCGTTATGCATCGCAGTACAACCTGACAACGCTGCCCGGCTACATGACCGTCGACCTGGGCGCCGGTTATCGCAGCAAGCACGTTGATGTCACGCTGAACCTGCAGAACCTGTTTAACCGCGCGTACTACGTGTCGGCGCACGGCGGCGCAGAGAACTACAACATGCCGGGTGCTCCGCGCATGGCGCTGCTGGGCGTGCGCTACAAGATGTAAGTGGCTGTACGAGATGCTGCGACGGTTGCTCTTCCGCCTGCACTGGCTGATCGGTTTGTCGGCCAGTGTGGTGCTGGCCATCGTTGGCGCCACCGGCGCGCTGATGGCGTACGAAGACGAATTGCTTCGGGCGCTCAACCCCGGTGTGCTCAGCCTGCCCGCGCACACCGGCCCCGCGCCAACGCTGCCGCAGGTGGCTGCGCAGGCACGCGCTGCCATGCCCGAGCGGCCTGTCACCTTCATCACCGCCGCATCCGACCCAACCGAGCCGTGGCGCGTCTGGTATGCGTGGCCGCCCGGCAAACACGGCGGCAGCAGCCGCGGCGAACTCCGCTACATCGATGCCGCCACCGGCACGTTGCTGCCCGAAGCGCGCGCCCAGCATTTCTTTGCCACCGTCAAACTGCTGCACCGGACGTTGCTTGCTGATGAGGTCGGCAAGCAGATCGTGGGAGCCAGCACGATTGGGCTCGTCGTGATGGCACTGTCGGGTTTGTACCTGCGCTGGCCGCGCCGCGTAACGAACTGGCGAAGCTGGCTGGTCATCCGCTGGGGCCGGGCCGGCCGCATCCGCTGGTGGGATGTACATACCGTCGTCGGCACGCTGGTGCTGCCGCTGTATTTGCTGGCGGCCTTCAGCGGGCTGTATTGGGCGTATGACTGGTACCGCGATGGCCTGCAGCGCCTGGCCGGCATGCCTGTCGCCGCCAAGGCAAAACCGGTGGAAGGCGCGCGACAAGCGCTCGAAGATGCGGCATTGGAGCGCACGTGGAACGCTTTCCTGGCCAACGCGTCCAACTACGGAACCGCCACCCTGCGTATCGACGACGCCCGTACCGGCAAGGTCGATATCAACTGGCTTCCCGCCGACGCACCACACGACCGCGCCTTCAACCGCTTGACGATAGACGCCAGCACCGGCGCGGTCCTCCGCAACGAATCCTTCGCAAGCAAGCCGCCAATGCAACGCCTGCTGGCCGGCATGTTGCCGCTTCACAATGGACGCTACTTCGGGCCGATCGGCGTCGTGCTAGTGTTGATCGGAGCACTGATGCTGCCGGTGTTTGCGGCAACGGGGTGGTGGCTGTATCTGGATCGGCGCCGACGCGCGCAACCGCAGCGCAAAAACGCATCCGCAGCGACACGTCCTTGCTGAAAACGTAGGGGCATCGACGCGATGTCGTGCGCCTCAACACAACAAGGACAACACCATGGTGATCGAAAAATCCCGCGACCTTTCCCTGCGCCCGCTGGAGCGCAATGACCTGCGTTTCGTGCACGAGCTGAACAACGACGCGAAGATCATGCGTTACTGGTTCGAAGAACCGTACGAAACCTTCACCGAACTCTCACAACTCTACGACCGCCACGTGCACGACCAGCGTGAGCGCCGCTTCATCTGCGAGAACGATGCCGGCGAAGCCGTGGGTCTGGTCGAGTTGATGGAGCTGAACTACATCCACCGCCGCGGCGAATTCCAGATCATCATCGCGCCCGGCTGGCAGGGTCACGGTTATGCGTCAACGGCAACGCGACTCGCCGTCGACTACGCATTCATGGTGCTGAACCTGCACAAGCTGTATCTCGTTGTCGACGTGGTGAACGAACGTGCGATCCACGTGTACGAGAAATGCGGCTTCCAGCGCGAAGGCGAACTGATCGAGGAGTTCTTCAGCAACGGCGCGTATCACAACGCCTTGCGCATGTGTGTGTTCCAGCGCGACTACGTAAAGACGGTCCGCGACGGCAGCTAACGCACGGCGGCCAAAACTACGCCGTGTGCAGCCACGCGTGCAATTCGCGCTGCCCGGTTTCGGTCATGCTCAGTGCGCGCGAATGCTTCTGCCGCGCCAGCCACCCCAGTGCGATGCAGCGCTCTGCCACGGCGGCCCCAAGCGCACCGGCCAGATGCGGGCGACGCTCGCTCCAATCCATGCAGCCGTATGCAAAGCGGCGTCGGCCGTTGCGCAGCGCATTCACATCGACGCCGATGGCAGCCAGCGCCTGCTCACCCTCGGGCGTCACGTCATAGGCGCCGTGCGTTTCATCGAGCTGCATTAGCCAGCCGCGCGACAGCAATTTCTCCGATACCTCCGTGCCAAGCTGACCGGCCAGATGGTCGTAACAAAGGCGCGCCGCTCGCAGGTTTTCGGGCACGGCCGAGCGCCGCGGGTCGGCCGGTTTTTCAGGCGCGACCACCAGCAACGACTCGATCATCTCCGCCACCGCTGGCGAGCGCAGGCCGAAGTATTTGTAGCGCCCGCTGGACAGCGAAGTGATGAGCGCATCGCCCTCAAGCCGGCGCAAGTGCGCGCTGGCCGTGGCGGGCTCCACCCCGGCCCCGTAGGCGAGTTCCTTGGCGGTAAGCGAGCGGCCTTCCATCAACAGCAGCAGCATGCGGATGCGGGTGGGGTCGCCAATGGTGGCGGCCACGCGGCCGATGTCAGGCTGGGTTGTCGATTCGGTGGCTGAGGAAGATGCGGTCATGGTTCGATAGAGACCAAACTGTTGGCGCGTGACAGGCGGACGGCCAGTCCAGACAATGGGAGCCATCTTACTCCCGCGCCTCACGCTGATGACTGCCCTGGACATCGCCCCGCCCGCCGACGCGCTGCAAGCCATCGTGCATGCCGACCCGGCCCCCTATTACGCCGAACTTGCGGCCAATCGCCCGTTCTTCTTCGATACCGCTCTGGGCTGGTGGGTCGCCGCCAGTGCCGAAGCCGTGGGCGCTGTGCTGAGCGACGCTGCCTGTCGCGTACGCCCTGCCGATGAGCCCGTGCCCCGGGCCGTGGCCGCGACGCCCACGGGCGCATTCTTCGGGCGCCTCGTGCGCCAGATCGACGGGCCGAACCACAGCGCGCGCAAGGCGAAGGTGATGGCCGCGCTGGGCCGGCTGGACGTGTCGGCGCTGGCCGGCCGCGCGCAGCGGCATGCTCGCACTGCGCTGCCCGATGCAACGCATCTGTCCGCTGCGCTGGAGACCGATGCCCACTTCGCCGTGCCACTCGCCACGATCGCGCAAACGCTGCTAGGCGATCACGCCGATGCGCCTGCCTGCCAGGCTGACATTGCCGCGTACTTGGCCGCGCTCGGCCCGGGTGCCAGCGCAGCAGCCGTTGCACAAGCCGATGCCGCCGTCGAACGCCTCCAGCGCCACTTTGCCGACTCCCCGCTCGCCAGCGGTGAGAGTGATGGCGACGGTGACGCCGAGATCGCCAACCTCGCCGCCCTGCTCGCACAAACCTACGACGCCTGCGCCGGGCTGCTCGGCAACAGCATCGTCGCACTGTCGCAGCATTCCGGATTGGCAACCCGGCTGCGCGCGCAACCGCACGCCATCGAGCCGTTCGTACGTGAAGTTCTGCGCCACGACGCGCCTGTGCAGAACACGCGCCGCTTCGTCGCGCACGATATCGAGCTGCTCGGCCAGTCGCTGCGTGCGGGTGACAAGATCCTGGTGCTCCTGGCGGCCGCCAACGTGGATGGCACAACCAACCCGGACCCGCTACGCTTCGACATCGACCGCACAGCGCCGCGCCTGTGGACGTTCGGCGGCGGCGCGCACCGCTGCCCCGCCGATGCATTGGCAACCACCATCGCGTGCGAAACGGTGCGGCATCTGCTGAGCCTGCTGGATGTCGATCGGTGGCTGGCTGGCCTTGGCGAGGTGGAGTATCGCCCCTCACCCAATGCGCGCATTCCCCGCTTTCAGGCTTGAAGTTGCACCAACGAACGCATCACGAAAACACCTCCACAGGAGACTTGCCATGATCGCCGTCATCTTCGAAGTCGAGCCCGCACAGGGCCAGCGCGACACCTACCTCAACCTGGCCGCACGCCTGAAGCCGCTACTAGAGCAGGTCGACGGTTTCATCTCGGTGGAGCGCTTCCAAAGCATCACCAACCCGGACAAGATGCTCTCGCTCTCGTTCTTTCGCGATGAAGAAGCCGTCAAGGCTTGGCGCAACATGGAGCAGCACCGCGGCGCCCAGCACGCCGGCCGCGACCACGCGTTTGCCGACTATCGGCTGCGCATCGCCCATGTGGTGCGCGACTACGGCATGACCGAGCGCGCCGAAGCCCCGGCCGACAGCCGCGCCGAGCACGCCTGAGCGCCCCGTACGGCGCCTCAATAGAGCCCGGTGTGACGCCTTTTGCGCTCACCGGGCACCGCCTTTGCTTAGTCAGTTAGAACCCGCACGGCCGAGCGCGCCGCACCACGGCATCGGCATGCCCCGTGCGCAACGATTGCAAAGGAATTGTCATGTCTACCGCTTTTCATGAGGCCGAACGTGAGCCGCAAGCCGCTCCTGCACGTACCGTTCAGAGTCCTGTGCGTTATGCCGTGGTCGGCGCCGGTTGGATTTCCCAAGCCGCGTTTCTGCCGGGCGTGGCACAGAGCGGCAACTCCGTCGTCACCGCACTAGTCACCGGCGATGAGGTCAAAGCCACGGCACTGGCGGACCGCTATGGCATCGAGCACGTGCACGGTTATGCCGACTACGACCAGTTGCTCACCTCCGGAGATATCGACGCGATCTACCTCGCGCTGCCCAACGACATGCACCGGCAGTACGCCCTGCCCGCCCTGCAGCGTGGCATCCACGTCTTGCTTGAAAAGCCCATGGCGACCAGCGAGGCCGATTGCGAAGCGATGATCGAAGCGGCCCGCAACGGCAACGCGAAGTTGATGATTGCCTACCGGCTGCATTTCGAGCCCGCCACGCTGGCCGCCATTGAGCTTGTGCGCGCCGGCAAGCTCGGGCGCATCCGCGCGTTCTCGGCCATGTTCAGCCAATCGGTGGCGCCGTCCAACCATCGCGCCAACCATGGTTACTGGGCGGGGCCCGTGTCGGACATGGGCGTGTACCCCATCAATGCGGTGCGCAATCTGTTTGGCGAAGAGCCGGTGGAGGTTTCAGCCTGCGGCGTTCGAGACCCCGATCTGCCGTTCAACTTCGATGACACCGTCAGCGTGACGCTTCGCTTTGCCGATCACCGCGTTGCGCAATTCGTGGTCAGCTACAGCGGCGCAAGCATCGACCAGTACCGCGTTCTGGGCACGAAGGGCGATCTGGAAGTTTCACCTGGCTTCATGTTTGGCGTGGGGCTGAAATACCGCGCCACCATCGACGGCAAGACGCACGAACAAGCGTTTGACGCGACCGACCAGTTCGGCGGCGAGCTGCAGTACTTTTCGGATTGCATTCTCAACAACCGAGAACCCGAACCCAACGGCGAGGAAGGCCTGGCCGACGTGCGCGTACTGGCCGCCATTGAACGCGCGCTGGAATCCGGCCAGCCGCAAAATCTGGGTCCGTTCCAGCGCCAGGGCCGCATGGAGACTGCGCAGGTACGCAAGCTGCCGCCTGTGCCATCGCCAGAACTGGTGGACGCGGCAGAACCTAGCCAGGGATAAGAAAAACCGGGAAAGAAAAACGCCCGCAACGAATGGCGGGCGTGGGATTCAGGATTTACAGATTGATGCGCTGGACGGCGTCGCGCATGCGCTTCCGGATCGAGACGTCCGAGTTGGTGTTGTTGCTGGAGCCGTCGGTTTCCATGGCGTTATCGCACCGCCACTCGGTGGCTTCACCGTTGTCGGTCAGCGCGCAGACGCGGTGGGTCCAGCGGTCCCACACAAACACATCGCTGCCGGCCTCACCGGAGAGCAGCGGCTCAAAACGGTACATCCACAAGTACCCGACACCCAGCAGGGTGACCAGAAAGATCGCCATCCAGGACGCTTTGATTCGGCGCCACATTCTCATTTCTCCTCGTGGAGCCACTGCGCCGGACGCGCCTGACAGGGCGTCGCTGGGCCAAAAGCGCGGTACTCCAAGGGGCAAATCGTAACATGTGGCATCCCTGCCCCGGCTCGGGCGGGCGGCCGATGCGGCAGCGCCACAACACCAGCAGCCACCTTATCGGGGCGTCAGTTGAAGACGTCCTGCCGATAGCGGCCGGATTGCATCTGCGCCGCCAACCAGTCCGACGCGCTCGACAGATCGCTGCCGTAGCGCGCTTGATGCATGCGGATCAGCGTGTCGCGCACGGCGGGCGCCATCGCACTACCGTCGCCACACACGTACAACGTGGCGCCCGCATCGAACGCCGCCCACACGGCTTCGCGCGCATCCCACAGCGCATGCTGGACGAAGCGATGCGGATGGTCGGCCACGCAGGAATACGCCGGGAAAACGCGCACGACACCTGCGTTTTCCCACGCGCGCAAGGTGTCGCGATACAGAAAGTCGTGCTCGGGGTGGCGGCAGCCGAAACACAGCAGCGACGTTGCCACCGCCTCGCCTGCCGCCTGCTGCGCGGCGCGCTCTTCCAGGAAACCACGGAACGGCGCCATGCCCGTTCCGGCGCCGATCAGCACCATTGGCTTACGGGCATCGGCGTCGGGGGCAAACGGCGGGTTGGGCGTGCGCACGGCAGCGGCGATCTCAGCGCCAGCATGCAGCGTCATCAGGTAGTTCGATGCCGTCCCGCGATACGTGCCGACTCCGGACCATGCCGGCCCGGACACCGTGCCCACCGTGAGCGCGGCCACACCCGGCGACACACGCGCCGACGAAGCGATGGAATAGAAGCGCGGCCGCATCGCGCCAAGCCGCGCGAGAAACGCCTCAAGCGTCAGTTCAATCGCCGGAAAGCGGATCAGCAGGTCAAGCACGCTCACGTGCGTGGTTTGGATGTCCTGGTCGAAGCGCTGCGCTGCATCGTTGCCCTCCAGCCAGACCGCAAGTTGGCCACGCGTGAACGGACAGCGCGTGGCCGCGTGCAGCGCGGTGATGTCGCGCACGGTAGCGGTGTCCTGCAGCTCGACGAAATCGCGCAACAACTGACGCACGGACACCGGCTGGTTGAGCGGCAAATGCCGCACGTGCGCATGGCGCGCGGTCAGCGTGACGAGCGCGTCGCCCTCAAGCGCAAGTCGCGCGATGGCCGCGCCGACTCGGTCATCCGCATTGCGCGGATAGACGGCGAGGTGGTCTCCAGTGGCGTAGGTCACGCCGTCTGGCAACCGCACGGTGAGGTGGCGCGTTGGGCCGCGCGGGGCTTCCTGTGCGAAGTCCCACAGGCCACTGGCATCGCTGACGAGCTCTTCGTTGGCCAGCACCGTCATCGCGCGGGCGGCGGACGGCAGCGTGGCGGCGCGCACGGCATCGGGGGCGAGATAGTCGACGTGGACGGATGGGCCATCGGTCTGCGCCTGACGGGCGCCCAGGGCGCTCCACAGGCTGCGCGTCCAGGCATCGACGGCGGCATCGAAACCGGCGTTGCCGTCAGCCTCGCCGCGCGGCACGATGGCTTGCGCACCGGCCGCCGCGAGCATCGCTTCCACCCGCTTCGGAAATGCCTGGAACGCGGGCCATTGCGAGTTGCCGCAGCCAAGCACTGCGTAGCGCAATCCTGTTGCCTGCCGCGTAAGCGCATCGGCAGCATCGAGCCGTGCTTCCAGCGTGCGGGCGCTATCCGGCGCACGGCCGTTGTACGTTGCGGCCACCGCGATCAGCACGCCGTGCTGCGGCAGCGCGTCGGCAATCGTATCCAGCGGCGCCACCTTGGCGTCGAAGCCGGCGCGCGATGCGGTGGCAGCAAGCTGCTCGGCGATGTCCTGGCAAGTGCCCAGGCTGCCGCCGTACAGCACATGCATCGGTTCGCCGCCGCCGGCGAGTGCGGCTTCGGCGTCGTTTTGCGTGACCACCTCCGTGCGCGACGGCATGGCGATCGACAGCCGCTCCCGCGTATTACGCAACCGCGCGCGCAGGCGGAAACCGTCCGGTTTGAGGGTCAGCGTTTCTTTGATGTGAAAGCCGTAGTCGTACGGGTCGGACAACGCAAAGCGCTGCAGAATCACTGCGAGCGCCAGCTTGGCTTCAGTCAACGCAAACTGGCGCCCGATGCAGGCGCGCTCGCCGTTGCCGAAGGGCTTGTAGGCGTGCGGGTGGAGCTTGGCTTCGTTCTCTGGCAGGAAGCGGTCGATATCGAAGACTTCGGGGCGATCCCACACTGCCGGATCACGATGCAGCGCCAGCAGCACGGTCACCACGCGCTGGTCCTTGCGGATGGCGTACCGGCCGCCAATGCGCGTGTCTTCATACGGCGCCACGCCAAAGCTCGGGGCGGTCGGCCACAGGCGCAGCGTTTCCTTCAGCACGCGCTCGATCACGTCGAGCTGCGCGAGGTGCGCATACTGCGGCACGGTATCGCCCGGCAGCACGCGATCAACCTCCGCGTACGCCTGCGCCAGCACGGCCGGATGGCGCAGCAGCATGTACAGCGCAAAAGTCAGCAGGCCGCTCGTGGTTTCATGCCCGGCAATCAGGAAGGTGATGACCTGGAAGCGGATGTTGGTGTCATCCAGTGGCTCGTCCGACACCGGATCGCGGGCGTTGAGCATCAACCCGAGCAGGTCGCTCGCGCCGCTGCCGCCATCTGTTGCCTGACGGCGCGCGCGGATCACCTCGTCCACCAGTTGGTGCATGGCGGCCACGTCGTGCGCAAACCGGCGATGGTGCTCGCGCATGAAGCGGTCTTTGAGCGGCAGGCGCGTGAGCTTGCCCATCGCTTCGGACAGCACCCCCACCATGGCCGCCAGAAACGGATGCAGCTCCGGCGTATTGAACGAATCGAAGCGATATCCGAAACCCGCCAGCGAGATGGTGTCGAGCGTGAGCCGCGTCATGTCGTCAGCCACGGGGAAATCGGCATCTGGCCCCTGGCGCGCCCATTTGTCGGCCAGCGCATTGGCCACCTCGAGCATCACGTCGAAGTAGCCCTTCATCGCGCGCTGGCTAAAAGCCGGCAGCAGAATGCGATGCGCCTTGCCCCAGTTGGGTTCGTCCTGATGCGCGGTGAAGAGGCCATCGCCCGCCCCCGCCCGCAGGAACGACAGGGGCGGCCCGATCAGCTTGCGAAAGCGCGTTTCGTCGCACAGTTCGGCCACCAGATCGGCGGAATAGACGAACGGCACGCGCCGCCCGGCAAAGTCGAGCTGGTAAAGGCCTTGGGGAAACTGCCGACTGGTTTCCAGGAGCGTCTGGGCCAGGCGGTCTTTGGGAAGTTGAAGCAGGTTGCCCAGCCACGGCAGTCCCTTGGGCTGCGGGATGGGCTCCGCCGCTGCGGGCGATGCATTGGCGGGTAACTCGGAGGCGGAACGCATGCGCGGTCGACTGCGAAAATGGATTGTCCGCCAATGTACGCGCCGCCCCGCTCCACATCAAACAAAGTCGCCATGTTTGAATGCCGCCCCCTAAAAGTGAACCGGGCGACCCGTAGGCCGCCCGATCTGGGGATGACGCGAAGCGTTGGATCAGCGCCTGCGCGGCTGTGAATTGAACGGCGCGTTGACCTGCGCTTCGAGTTCGCGGATCTGACGCTGCAGCTCGTCCACGCGCGCCCGAGCGGCACGGCGTTCGATATCCAGCGCGTCGGCTTCGGTCCGGGCAGTCTTCTGCCGTTCCTGCGCCTGGGCCTGCTGCTGACGTTGGATGTCCAGGTCGGTTTTCAGGCCACGGAGCTTTTCCTGCTGGGCGGCAATCTGGCGCTCGGAGCGCTCTTTCTGGGCTTCCAGGCGGATGCGCTGCAGCTCCAGATCGGCCATCGTGCGGGTCTGCCTGGCGAAATCGTTGTACAGGCGTTCGGCAAAGGCTTCGTTGGTGGTCTTGATGACACGCCAGAGGTCTTTCTGCTGGAACAGCGTGACGTAGTAAGTCAGGTCGCTCTGGGCAAACAGCAGGCTGGCGCCATAGGCACCGTTGTACGTCGTGCGCAACTCCGAGAGTTCGTGCGCCTGCATGCGCTGTTGCAGCTCGAATACGGCGCTGGTCGAAGCCCGGCTGCCCGTGCTGGCCGCGCCGCTGGGCGTGGCCGGCACACTGGCGGCGGGTGCAGCTGCAGCCGGCTGGCCAACTGTGGCGGTCAACGCCGGCACGGGCGAAGCAGCGGCAATCGGTGCAATGGCGGTGGGCGGTGCGGCCGGGCTCTGCGCCACGGCAGATGTGCAGGCGGCCGTACCGGCCAAGACTGCGACTGCGGCCGCGATGGCCAATCCCCTCTGAAACGCCTGATGCGACGCTTTCCCTGATTGTTGTTGTGTTCTCATCTCGACCCTGTGGATTCTGCGCAGGTGTTGCAGCCGAAAACTATACGCGATCCGCCGCCCGAGTGGCGCGCCGGGCGCCCGCCCCGCAGTAGGGTGTTGTATGGCGTCACTCCAGTTCGCGCAGCTCGGCTTCGCCGTCGGCAATCTGGTATTTGCGCATCTTTTCCCACAGCACCTTGCGGCTGATGCCCAGCGTGGCGGCGGTGTCCTGGCGGCGCCAGTTGTTGGCGTACAGCGCGGCGAGGATACGGCGACGCTCTTCTTCGCCACCACTACCGCCATTTCCACTGCTACCGCGCTCGCCATAGCCGCCATGGCTGCCCTCGCGCTCGAAAGCGTCGCGCTGCAGGCCCGCGAACAGCGGCAGGATGCGGGCTTCGTCCCAACGCCCGAACTGGCGCAGGGTGATGCCGATACGCTCTGCCAGGTTGCGCAGCTCGCGCACATTGCCGGCAAAGTAGGCGCGAGCGACCGACGCCCGCACCCATTCCGGCACCGGCGGCATGGCATCAAAGGTTTTATCGCCCAGCAAGTGCCGCAGGAAAGAAAGCAGCAGCGCGATCTTGTCGTCCGCGCCGCGCTGCTCCAGGCTGGGGATGCGCAGCTCGATCACAGCCAGGCGGAAATACAGATCGGCGCGGAACTTGCCCGTGGCGACCATCTCGCGCAGGTTCTTGTTGGTGGCAGCCACGAGGCGGAAATCCAGCTTGACCGGCACGGTCGAGCCCAACCGCGTGCATTCGCTGTCTTCCAGCACGCGCAACAGCTTCACCTGCTGATACAGCGGCAAATCGCCCAGCTCATCGAGAAACAACGTGCCACCGTTGGCCTGCTCGAAGTAGCCACGGTGCGCGTACATGGCGCCCGTGAATGCGCCCTTGGCATGGCCGAAGAACTGCGATTCGAACAACCCATCGGGAATCGCGCCGCAGTTGACCGCCACGAACGGGCCCTTGCCGTAGACGCTGTTCTTGTCGTGCAGCAGGCGCGCAATACGTTCCTTGCCGGCGCCGGTTTCACCGTAAAGCATGACGTTGCTGTCGCAATCAGCAAAAGTATCGACCTGCTCCAGCAACCCATGCATGGCCGGCGATGCGGCTACGAGGTCGCTCTGATCCTGCGCCTGGGCCTGCGCAGACGACATCGACGGCAGGACCTTGCTGATCTGCGCACGCAGCTCGGTGGCGCCAAAATCCGGACCCAGCACGTACGTGTATTCGGGCGGGAAGCGGCTCGAATCATGCTGCGTGTCCGCCGCCACCCAGATCACCGGCATGCCTTGCGCAGCCTGCCAGTCGAGCACCGTAAAGCCACCGCTTTCCACCACCGACGCGCTGATCACCGCCACCGCCGGCTTCAGTCGCGGCTCGGCCGGCTGAAAATCGATCCCGCCCGCACGGATGACCTCCGCCCCAAACGGCGCCATGAACCGTGCCACACGATCGGCAATATCGTGACGGCCTTCCCAGACAAAAATCTCAAGCGTTTCGTACGCCCAGCGATCGGTTTTCATGTCGTCGCTTCCATGTCAGTAAACCAACTCGACGGCGTCGCAGTCGAGCGAGAGGAGTTTGATGTCGGCGTAGCCGAGTTGGATGCCGAGGACTTCGAGTAGAGGGGTGAGGACCACGTCGAGAATCTGGCCCACTGGAACAAGCGTTAGCGCAAGGATGGGAGCCAGGATGGGACTCAGATCTAGCCCTAGGACGGTAATCTGAAGCTGGCTGAGATTGCTATTCAGGATGGAGCCGAATACGCTACCCGTCGTCACGCGCGGCGGTGAATTGCCGCTAGTATCCTGCTGCGGATTTAGGCCGATTTGGTTGGCCGCAATGGTTACATCGGTCCAACCTGTATTGGCCGTCGGCGAAATATTTGCTTTGACGTTAACGACCTGGTTTCCGAGGAAGCCCAGCACTGGCATGGAGATCAATTGGGCTGGCGCCATTGAGCCGCAGTTCAGTGCCGAATTCACAGCCGTCGCAGCTCCGCTAGCAATGCACGCGGACACTGGCTGCGGTTGTACCGAGATGGTGGCAGTGGAGTTCGACCGCGGAACAGTGCAACTCGTGGACTTTGCATGACCAGTTGCACCAGCGACTTGAAGCGCGATGGGCAAATCCACAGCAAGCAAGCCTGCTGCGTTGACATTGATATCGAGCCCCAAGCGCACTTGCGCCGTGCGGGCCTGCGTGCGCCACTGCCCAGCGCTCGGCCCCGACAAAAATTGCCCCGGTGGCCCAACCGCAATGGCCGGCGGCTCGATGATCTTCAATGAGAGCGTGACCGTCCCAAGCCCCAGGATGTTGAGCGCAACAGGCGCCACATTCACGGCCGACTGGCTATTCGCAATCTGCGCAGCCGTTGTCAGGATATCCAGCACGTTGACGGAGGCATTGAGTGCAGCTTGTTCATTGCCCGCCAGCGCCAGCACCTGCAGCAAGCCCGGCGAAGAGGCTCCACCATCGCCAATATTGATCGGCACATTCAGATCGTTGCCAAACGACAGCGCATTGCTGGCGCCTGCCCCACCTACCGACACCCCGGCCAGCCCGGACTGCGACGCCACCGAGATCACAGCATTGAAAAGCGTCCCCAGGCTGGGCGACAGCGACAGCAGTTCCTGCATCGAACCCGCACCCAGCGCCACCGCAAGATCGGCCAGGCGGATGTTGGTCGTGGCCAGCCCCTGATACGAAACGGCATCGATATTCAGGTTCGTGTGGAGCAGGTATCCGAGCAGCTGATTCAAGAGGCCATTATTGACTGAGGCGAGCCCGGACCCGAGAGAGAACGCGACGATGGACGTGTTCTTTGCAATCGCCGTCGCCGTCAGTTGCCGCCGGCCCACCATGAAGAAATACGGCACGTTTTGGGTAATCGTCACCTGCGCTGCGTTGGTGTTGCCGTCAACAGCCGCCTGCGCGGTGAAATACGTGGGCGCCGTGCCCGCGCTGGCATCCCAAACGCCCGGCACGACTGCCAGCGTGACATTGGTGCCATCCACCGTCAGTCCGTTCTGCACCACCGCCTGTTGTGCGGCGGCAGGCAGGTCAAGGCGCTGGGCCGCGGCCATGGCTGCCAGATCGGCCGAGCGTTGCAGCGCGCGCTGCTGATAGAACAGGTTGCCGATGTCGATCGACACCAGCACCGCCAATCCAACCGTGGCGATAAAGGTGGCCGTCATCACGCTTACCGCGCCGCGCAGGCGGCGGCGGAGCTTGGCGGCTCGACGAAGGCGGGAAGTGGCTCGTGTCACAGCGGCGTTCTGTGAAGGGTCAACGTGCGGTAGTGGCTTGACTCGAGCTTGTCGACTTCGCACTCGGAGCCGTCTGCGAGAGGCCAGGCATAGGTCGACTGAACGAATCAAGATAGCGCTGATACGCCAGCGCGGCCTGCTCCCCACGCAACGGGACGAACTCGCCCGCATACGTCCCCTCGCGCTGCGCTTTGAGCAAGGCGCGCGTGGCATCGCCCATGTTGCTACCCACGTTGGGCGCGGCTTGCGTAGCGTTCTGCGGATTGCCGCCCGAAAAGCCTTGCGCGCCAGCCGGGTTGCTCAGCAGCCATAC
>JGI24741J21665_1000066_pt1 | contig 25679 bp, 25 predicted proteins | sample KBSCornC7_FD_21665 | JGI IMG/M metagenome (IMG submission 21665) | reverse complement strand
CAGCCGCTTTCCCGCCTCGGCCGGGTCGGGCGGGCAATGGGGCGCCAACAGCGCCACGGCGGGCGTCTATGCCGCCAGCATGGCTCTGCGCGCCATGCTGGCGGAAAAGGCGGGCTTTCCCGCGGAAAAGGCGCTGTTCGAGGATGGTCTGGTGCGGCTGGGCAACCAGTCCCAGCCGCTCGGAACGCTGGCGGGAGGCCAGGGCCTCTGGGCCGAGGACAGCATGGATTATGGCGACCTTACAAAGCGCTATGCGCAGGCGACGTTCGGGGCGCATTTCTGCGAAGTGGGCGTCGACATCGACACGGCCGAGGTGCGCATCCGCCGCATGGGCGGGGCCTTTGCCGCCGGGCGTATCCTCAACCCCAAATCGGCGCGCAGCCAGGTGATCGGCGCGATGACCATGGGCGTGGGCGCCGCCCTCATGGAGGAGCTCAGCGTCGACACGCGGTTCGGCTTTTTCGTCAACCATGACATGGCCGAATATCTGGTGCCCGTGCATGCAGACATCCCGCATCAGGATGTGCTGTTCGTCGAGGAACTGGACGACAAGAGTTCCCCGATGAAGGCCAAGGGTGTCGGAGAGCTGGGCATTTGCGGGGCAGGGGCCGCGGTCGCCAATGCGATCTACAATGCCACGGGGGTTCGCCTGCGCGACTATCCACTGACGATTGACAGGATTCTCGCGGCGTCAACCGGAAATAGGGTCGCTTGAACTTCCCACGCGGCGCCCCTAGTCCCTGTCCCAAAGAGAGGAAAGGGGCGCCCATGAAATATCTTACGCTGTCGCTGGTCCTGGCTGCAATTCCGACGATCGCGACGGCGGGGGAGGCTCCCGATCTCGACCGTATCGTCGTGACGGGAGAGGGGCTGTCCCTGCCGCCGGGCACGCCCGCTTATGGATCGGTGATCATCGACCGGGACCGCCTGACCAACAGCGCCTCCGGGCGGATCGAAAGCGTGCTGGGCGACGTGGCGGGGTTCCAGCAGTTCCGCCGCTCCGACAGCCGCTCGGCCAATCCCTCGGCGCAGGGGGCGACGCTGCGCGCCCTGGGCGGCAATGCCTCCAGCCGGACATTGGTGCTGCTCGATGGCGTGCCGATGGCGGATCCCTTTTTCGGCTATATTCCGTTCAGCGCGCTGGTGCCGGACCGCCTGTCGGTGGTGCGGGTCACGCGCGGCGGTGGCATAGGGGCCTTCGGCGCGGGCGCGGTCGCCGGGACCATCGAACTCGCCAGCGCCACCCGTGACCAGCTTCCGACCTTGGCCGCGAGCGCCTTCTACGGCAGCAAGGACGCGACCGAACTGACCGCCAGCCTGACGCCCGACCTGGGCGGCGGCTATGTCTCGCTGTCAGGTCGCTGGGACCGGGGCGACGGCTTCCAGACCACGCCGAAGGACCAGCGCGTCGCCGCCACCGCGCCCGCCGCCTATGACGGNTGGTCGACCAATTTGCGCGCTGTCGCGCCGCTTTCCGCGACGTCGGAAATCCAGTTTCGCGGCACCATCTTCCACGACGAACGGACGTTGCGCTTCAAGGGCGCCGACAGCATGAGCGAAGGGCAGGACGCCAGCATCCGCTTCATCTCCCGCGGCGCGTGGCAGGTTGATGCGCTCGCCTATATCCAGGCGCGCAACTTCTCCAACATCGTGATTTCGGCGTCCACCTTCCGCAAGTCGCTGGACCAGCGGAACACGCCCTCCACCGGCATCGGCGGCAAGATCGAGCTGCGCCCGCCGGTCGGCCCCGACCATGTGCTGCGCGTCGGCGCGGATACCCGCTTCGCCACCGGCGATATGTTCGAGGACGCCTATAACGCCAATATCGCGGCCAACCCCGTGACCTCCCGGCGTCATGCGGGTGGCGAGCAGATGACGACCGGGCTCTTCGCCGAGGATGACTGGACGCTGGGCCGGCTGGTCCTGACGGGCGGCGTGCGTGCCGATCGCTGGACGATCAGCAACGGTTTCTATCGCGCCACTGGCGCCGGCGCGGCGAACAACAGCTTTGCCGACCGCTCCGATTGGCAGTTTTCCGGAAGGGCTGGCGCGCTCTACCGGATCAGCGATGCGGTCGCCCTGCGTGGCGCGGCCTATAGCGGTTTCCGCCTGCCGACACTCAACGAACTCTACCGGCCGTTCGTGGTCTTCCCGATCACGACCCGTGCCAATGCCGCGCTGACGCCTGAAAAGCTGAAGGGCGCAGAGGCGGGTGTCGACGTCACCCCCGTTCAGGGCCTCACCCTTTCCGTCACCGGATTCATCAACCGGCTGGACGACGCCATCGCCAATGTCACCCTCACCAATGTCGCCAACACGCGGGAGCGGCAGAATGTCGACCATATCACCGCCAAGGGCGTCGAACTGACCGCCATCGGCCGCGTGAGCGATTTCCTGCTTTCGGCATCCTACGCCTACAGCCACAGCATGGTGCATGCGCCGGGCATGGGCTTTGACGGCCTGACACCGGCGCAAAGCCCCCGCCATGCGGCGAGCGCCACGCTGGCGTGGGAGCCGAAGGAGGGACCTGCGCTCTCCGCCACGCTCCGTTATGTCAGCAAGCAATATGAGGATGACCTCCAGAAGGACGTGTTGCCCCATGCGCTGACCGTCGACGCGGTGGCGCGCCTCCCGCTGGGCCATGGCGTGACCCTGGTCGCGCGCGGCGAGAATCTCTTCGATGAGGAGGTGGTCACCCGCAATGCTGCGGGATCCATCGACCTCGGCACGCCGCGGACCCTGTGGATCGGGTTCCGCTTCGCAAGCTGAGGTGCAACAGTTCAGGGTCGCAACCGCTCCACAATCGCCCGCGCGGCCCGCGTGACATCATCCCAGGTCACGTCGAAGCCCGCATCGTCGCCGAAATAGGGATCGGTCACGCCGCTCCCCTCGCGTCCTGGCACCATGTCCATCAGCAGCCGCAGTTCCGCCGTCCCGTCTGACGGCCGAATCCGCCTGAGGTTGCGAAGGTTCTCCGCGTCCAGCGCGAAGACATGATCGAACCGCCGGAAATCCGCCGCCGTCACCTGCCGCCCGCGATAGCCGGAAATGTCGATCCCATGTTGCAGCGCCACGGCCTGCGCCCGCCGGTCGGGCGGCGATCCGACATGCCAGTCGCCGGTCCCGGCCGAATCCACCGTCAGCGGAAGGCCGGCCCGCTGCGCCTCCGCCCGAAGCGCCGCCTCCGCCAGCGGCGAGCGGCAGATATTCCCCAGGCACACGAACAGGACCGAAGCGCTCATCCTTCCGCCGCTGCCGTGCTGAGCCCGAGATGTGGCACGCCGATTGACCGCCGTCCGCCGAAATCGGTGCGCGCCACGATCACGCCCAGCTTCTCCATATAGTCGATCAGCCGCCGCACGCGCCCCGGCGAACTGGTGCCATAGGCGCGCGCCAACGCCACATCGTCGGGGCAGGGCAGTCCCTGCATCGCCGCGCGCGCGATGAGGAGGAAGGGCGCGAGCATGTCCTCCGGCAAGGCTTCCGCCGCCTTCATCGCATCGGTCCAGCGCGGATCACCGGCGTCGAACATCCCGGCCTGCGCCATGGCGAAGCGTTTGCGAAAGGCCGGCAGGTCGAGCGGCGGCTGGCGCAATCCCTTCATCCGGCACCGGACGCCGAAATCCTGGTAGAGCGTCGATACGCTCGGCTGCGCTTCCCCCAGATCGGCGACGATCTCCTCCAGCACGGCGATCACGATCGGCTCATTCTGTCCGAAATCCAGCTCGGGCGCGGCCGGCTTGGCCGACGGCGCGGCGGCGAGGGCGCGCATCAGTTCCTCGGCGGGCAGGGGCGGTGGTTCGGCACGCGGCGGCGGCGGGGGCATGACCTCTTCCTCGCCCGCGCCCGCGAACAGCAATTCCTGCAAATCCTCCGTCGCCGCGACCGGCGGCGGCATCAGCTTGTGCGTGCCGCCACGGGTGCTGGTCTTGACCGATCCGATCTTCACCGCCACCGGCCGCCGGCAGATGGCCGGCCCCAAAGCCAGGAAGCGCCCGCGCTCCAGATCGCGGATCTGCTCCGCCTGCCGCCGCTCCATGCCCAACAGGTCCGCCGCCCGCGCCATATCGATGTCCAGGAATGTGCGCCCCATCAGGAAATTCGACGCCTCGGCCGCGACATTCTTGGCGAGCTTCGCCAGNCGCTGCGTCGCGATCACCCCGGCAAGGCCGCGCTTGCGTCCCCGGCACATCAGGTTCGTCATCGCCGCCAGGCTGAGNCGGCGCGCCTCGTCCGACACGTCCCCTGCCGCGACGGGCGCGAACATCTGCGCCTCGTCCACCACGACCAGCGCCGGATACCAATGGTCGCGGGGGGCATCGAACAGCGTCGACAGGAAGGATGCGGCGCATTTCATCTGCGCCTCCAGTTCCAGGGATTCGAGGCTCAGCACCACGGATGCGCGGTGTTCGCGGATGCGCATCGCCATCTTGACGATCTCGCGCTCATTATAGTCGCCCGCGTCGATCACCACATGGCCATATTCATCCGCCAGCGTGACGAAATCGCCTTCCGGATCGATCACCACCTGCTGTACCAGCGCGGCGCTTTCCTCCAGCAACCGGCGCAGCAGATGCGACTTGCCCGATCCCGAATTGCCCTGGACGAGCAGCCGGGTGGCAAGCAATTCCTCGACATCGACCAGAACGGCGTTGCCGTTGCTGTCGGTTCCTATGCTGATGCTGGCGGTCACGCATGTCCTTTGGCCCAGCCGGTGGCCCTTGCGCAACCCCGCACGACGACCTCCGGCATGCTTCTGGTTGCGCGATCGGGCACTGCGGATCGGGGGAAGCGCTTGACCATTGCATTGTTGCGATGCAGCATCGTTCCTCCATGGCGACTCCTGCATCCTCCTCCGCTCCTGCGATCACGCAGAATCCCGACATCCGCTATCTCGGCCGTCTGCTGGGCGANGTGATCCGCGCCTATGGCGGGGAGAAGATCTACAAACAGACCGAATATATCCGCTCTGCCTCGGTCGACCGGGCNCGCGGCCTGCATGGCGCCGANGTGGTCGATACCGGCCTCGACGCGCTGAGCCTCGACGATACGCTCAGCTTCGTGCGTGGCTTCATGCTGTTCTCGATGCTCGCCAACCTCGCCGAAGATCGCCAGGGCGTTGCCGCCGAACCGGGGGCCGACGTCGCGTCGGTGGTCGCGAAGCTGGAGTCGCACGGCATAGAACGCGAAGCCGTGCTCGACCTTCTGTCCCACGCCCTGATCGTGCCGGTGCTGACTGCCCACCCGACCGAGGTGCGGCGCAAGAGCATGATCGACCACAAGAACCGCATCGCCGACCTGATGGCGCTCAAGGATGCGGGGCGGGCGGAAACCGATGAGGGCGAGAATCTGGACGAGGCGATCTTCCGCCAGATTGCGCTGTTGTGGCAGACGCGGCCGCTGCGCCGCGAAAAGCTGTTCGTCGCGGACGAGATCGAAAATGTCCTCGCTTATTTCCGCGACGTCTTCCTCCCTGTCTTGCCCGCGCTCTATGCCCGGTGGGAACGGGTGCTGGGCGCGCGTCCCCAGAGTTTCCTGCGCGTGGGCAACTGGATCGGCGGTGATCGCGACGGCAATCCGTTCGTCCAGGCGCCCCAGCTCCGACTGGCGCTGGTCAAGGGCTGCGAGGCTGCGCTGGGCTTCTATATGGACGCGCTCCACGCGCTGGGCGCGGAACTGTCGCTGTCCACCGAACTGGCCCATGTGTCTCAGGCGGTGCTCGACCTGGCCGACGCCAGCGGCGACATGTCCCCCAGCCGTCAGGACGAACCCTATCGCCGGGCGCTTTCCGGCATCTATGCCCGCCTGGCCGCAACGCACCGGTCGCTGGTGGGCAAGGCGCCAGCGCGCCCCTCGGCACTCAAGGGCGAACCCTATGCCAGCCCTTCGGATCTGCGCCGCGATCTGGTGACGGTGGCGCAGGGCCTGGCGAGCGAGGGCAATGGCGCGCTGGCGACCGGCGGCGCGCTCGGTCGCCTGATCCGGGCACTGGAAACCTTCGGCTTCCACCTTGCCACGCTCGACATGCGGCAGAACAGCGATGTTCATGAAGGCGTGGTGGCCGAACTGCTGAAGGTCGCGGGCGTCGAGGCGGATTATGCCAGCCTCGACGAATATGCCCGCATCGCGCTGCTCCGGCGGGAACTGGCGAACAACCGGCCGCTCGGCACGCCTTTTTTCGAATATTCGGAAAGGACCGCGTCCGAACTCGCCATCGTGCAGGCCGCGGCGGAGGCGCACCGCATCTACGGCCCGCAATGCATCACCCACTATATCATCTCCAAGGCGGAGAGCGTTTCCGACCTGCTCGAAGTCAACATCATCCTCAAGGAAGCGGGCCTCTGGCGCGCGGGGACCGATGGTGCCCCGCCGCAGGCGGCGATCATGGCCGTTCCCCTGTTCGAAACCATCGCTGACCTGGAGGCTGCGCCCAAGATCATGGGCGCCTATTTCGGCCTGCCCGAAATCGCCGGCGTGGTCCGGGCGCGGGGTCATCAGGAAGTGATGATCGGCTATTCCGACAGCAACAAGGATGGCGGCTACATCACCTCCACCTGGGGGTTGTTCCAGGCTAGCAAGGCATTGGCCCCCGTCTTTGCCGAGGCGGGCACGGCGATGCAGCTTTTCCACGGCCGCGGCGGCGCGGTCGGCCGCGGCGGCGGTTCCTCCTTCGCGGCGATCCAGGCGCAGCCCAAGGGCACGGTCCAGGGCCGCATCCGCATCACTGAACAGGGTGAGGTGATCGCCGCCAAATTTGGCACCCGCGACGTCGCCATGACCAATTTGGAGGCGATGACCAGCGCGACCCTGCTCGCCAGCCTGGAACCCGAAATCCTGTCGGATCGTGACGCGGCCCGCTTTGCCGCGGCCATGGACGAACTGTCGAAGACCGCCTTCGCCGCCTATCGCGACCTTGTCTACGGCACCGACGGCTTCAAGGAATTCTTCCGGCAGTTGACCCCTATCCAGGAAATCTCCGGCCTCAAGATCGGCTCCCGCCCCGCCAGTCGTACCAAAAGTACGCGGATCGAGGATCTGAGGGCCATTCCCTGGGTGTTCAGCTGGGCGCAGGCGCGGGTGATGTTGCCGGGCTGGTACGGCGTCGGCCACGCGCTTGCCGCCTTCGAGGACAAGGCGCTGCTGGCGGACATGGCGCAGCACTGGTCGTTCCTGCAATCGGCGCTCGCCAATCTGGAAATGGTGCTTGCCAAGTCCGACCTCGGCATCGCCGCCCATTATCTGCCGCTGGTGGAGGATCAGGTGCGAGGCGTGGAGATTTTCGGCCGCATCCGCGACGGCTGGGACAAGGCGCATGACGGCCTGCTCGCCGCCACTGGCCAGACCCGCCTGCTGGAGAAGAATGCCAAGCTGGACACGTCGATCCGCCTGCGCCTGCCCTATATCGAGCCGCTGAACCTGCTGCAGGTCGAACTGATGAAGCGCCACCGCAGCGGTGAGGACGACCCGCGCATCAAGGAGGGCATAGAATTGTCGATCAACGCGATTGCGACGGCGCTGAGGAACAGCGGCTGATGTCCTGAAGCGTTTTTCCAGTCGGGCATGCCCATGCCTCAGCCGGGGAATCTCACCTGTCCTGGTCCTGGTAGGCCATCTGCAAAATCCCCCAATGCCGTCCGCGCACGTGGATGGAAGCGATGACCTGCTTCAGCAAGATGACCTCGCCCGCCGCGTTCAGCCGCCGATAGGCCTTGATGCAGAAGGGTTGTGTGATCCGGCACTGTTCGCGCGTGTCGGGAAAGTCGAAGATCAGCCCCTGGCGCGAATATTCGAAATTCCAATTGTCGTCGCCCGACCGCTGCGGATGCGATCGTTCCGGCATGGCGACCGCGCCGAAGCTGTTGCGGTCGGTGAAGGTCATGCCGAACAGCCCCGGAAAGGCGCGCGCCTGTTCCTGCTGCGCCCGTGCCGCAGGGATCAGCACCGGCTGCACCGGATGGCTATATTGCACCGGCTGCGTTTCGGGGATGGGCATATAGGTTTCGCTGAACAGTTCGCCTTCCGTCAGGCGGCCTTCCACAATGGCCAGTTCCAGCGCGTCGCTTACCGCCTGCGCCGCGCCCAGGCAGAAGTCGATATAGGGCGTGTCGGCAATCTCGACCCCGCTTTCCGCCATTAGTTGCAGCAGTTGGTTGGTGTCCTCGCTGGCGATCGAGATACGGGAGGACAGCCTCTGCAGGCCGCCCGCATTGTCGGTCGATGTGCTTGCCAGCGCCGCCAGCCCGCCGCGAATCTCGCCTGCCGACGCGACGATGGAGGTGATGCGTTCGGCCACGGTCTCGCTGTTGCTGGAAAGATCCTGCATCAACGCGCCGAGCCGTTCGACCAGCAGTTCGATATTCTTGGTGTCGTTGAGAGCGGTACGCGCCGTTTCCGCGCTGTGGACAATGCCTTCCAGCATCTTGCCCGCCTCGCCGGTCAACGCGCCGATCGACCGATCGATCGTCTGGGTGGCGGTCGCGGTTTCCTGCGCCAGTTTCTTGACCTCCGCCGCCACCACGGCAAAGCCGCGCCCGGCGTCGCCCGCGCGCGCCGCTTCTATGGTGGCGTTCAGCGCCAGCAAATTGGTCTGGCTGGCAATGCCGCTGATCACGCTGGTGACATGGGCGACGGTCTTCAGCGCCTCGCGAAAACCGTCCAGCTGGGCATGAACGCTGCTCACCCGCTCGATCAGGTCGACGAAATTGCCGTTGGCGTCCGACAATTGGCGTCCGGAATCCTGGATGATGCTGCGCGCGGCCACGGCCTTTTCGCGCGCATCCTGCCCTGCCAACGACACGCTTTCGCCGTCGCGGGAAAGCTGCGCCGCCGCGCCGCTGATCGCCTCTATGGTGCGCGCCTGGTTGGTGACGCGCTCCGCCAGTTCGCTGATGTCTGCCTGCAGGTCGAGCGTACGGATGCCCAGGTCGCCCGACAGCCTGGCCACCTTCATCACCGCCTGTTCGATATTCCGGTTTCTTGCCTGGTTTTCCACGCCGTTCGAGCTATCGGACGTTGGTAAAATATCCGTTAGCGATGCGGCGGGCCGTTACAGCGCGCCCGCCAGCGCCAGCACGACGCCGGTGGCCACCAGGATCAGTCCCATCGCCTCGCTGCGCTTCATCCGCTCGCCCAGATAGAAATGGCCGAAGCCCAGCGTGAAGGCGACCTCCACCTGCCCGACGATCCGCACCAGCGCGACCGGCGCCGTGGCGAAGCCGGTGAACCAGCAGGCCGAACCCAGCGCGGACAACAGCCCCACCTGTCCGGAAATGCGCCAGCCGCGCAGCACCTTGCGCATTTCGCCAGGTTCGCGCAGCAGCAGGAAGCCGCCCTGCATCATCGTCTGCATCGCCACGGTGACGACCAGCACGATCAGCGCGGCCAGGATCGGGTCCGCGTCCGCGCTGCCCCCCACTTCCTGCGTCGCCCGCCGGATGGCGATCGCGGTCAGGGCGAAGAAGAAGCCGGATGCGATCCCGCACAGGGCCGCCGGCTGTCCCANNGCGCTGATGAAGCCGGGTCTTTCACCTCCGATCGACAACAGCATGATGCCNGCCACGCCGCAGCCTATCCCCACCCAGGCCAGGGGNGGCAGGCGCTCCCCCATCAGCAGGAAGGACAGGATGGCCCCCTGCACCGCCTCCGTTTTGGAATAAGCGGTGCCGACGACGAAATTGCGATGGGCAAAGGCCATGATCAGCAGATTGGTCGCGATGATCTGCGCCAGCCCGCCGCCCAGGCAGAACAGCAGGAAGGACGGGTCGGGCGAGGGGAGGGGACCGGAAAAGATCAGCCGATGACCCGCCAGCAGCAGCATCGCGAACGGCAGGCCATAGAGATAGCGCACCAGTCCCGCCGCGTTGACGGACATCTCCCTGCTCACGCGGCGCTGCACCGCGGTCCGCCACGCCTGGATCGCGCCCGCCAGCAATGTCGCCGGAAGCCAGATCATCTATCCTTCCCCCCGTCCCCGTCCTGCGACGGGGAGGACAAGGCGAAGCTCATGCCCCTTCGAGAAGGCCTTCCTTCCGGATCTTCTCCTGCCACACCAGCGGCGCGAGGCGGTGGACATTCTGGCCCTCGCTGTCGACGGCGACAGTGACGGGCATGTCCTGCACCTCGAACTCGTAGATCGCCTCCATGCCCAGATCCTCAAAGCCGACCACCTTGGCCGCCTTGATCGCGCGGGCGACCAGATAGGCGGCGCCGCCGACCGCCATCAGATAGGCGCTCTTNTGCCTGGCGATCGAGTCCGTCGCGGCGGGACCACGCTCGGCCTTGCCGACNCAGGCGGCGAGGCCCTGTTCCAGCATCATGTCCATGAACTTGTCCATGCGGGTCGCGGTCGTGGGNCCGGCGGGGCCGACCACCTCGTCGCGCACCGGATCGACCGGACCGACATAATAGATGACGCGGCCCTTGAAATCGACCGGCAGCTCCTCGCCACGGCTCAACATGTCCTGGATGCGCTTGTGCGCCGCGTCGCGTCCGGTCAGCATCTTGCCGTTGAGCAGCAGGCGGTCGCCATGCTTCCAGCTCTGCACCACTTCCGGCGTCAGCCTATCCAGATCGACGCGGATCGCTTCCTTGCTCGGTTTCCAGTCGACCTGCGGCCATTCGCTGATCTTCGGCGCTTCCAGATAGGCCGGGCCTGAACCGTCCAGCGTGAAATGCGCATGCCGGGTGGCCGCGCAGTTCGGGATCATCGCCACCGGCTTGCCCGCCGCATGGCAGGGATAGTCGTAGATCTTGACGTCCAGCACGGTCGCCAAGCCGCCCAGGCCCTGCGCGCCGATGCCCAGCGCATTGACCTTGTCGAAAATCTCGATGCGCAGCTTCTCGATCTCGTTCTGCGGTCCGCGCGCCTTCAATTCGCCCATGTCGATGGGGTCCATCAGCGATTCCTTGGCCAACGCCACCGCCTTTTCCGCGGTGCCGCCGATGCCGATGCCCAGCATGCCGGGCGGGCACCAGCCCGCGCCCATCTGCGGCACCATTTCCAGTACCCAGTCGACGATCGAATCGCTGGGGTTCATCATCTTGAACTTGGTCTTGTTCTCCGACCCGCCGCCCTTGGCCGCGACATCGACGATCACCTTGTCGCCGGGCACCATCTCGACGTTCAGCACGCAGGGCGTATTGTCCTTCGTGTTGACGCGGCTGAAGGCGGGATCCTTCAGGATCGAGGCGCGCAGGCGGTTTTCAGGATTGAGATAGGCGCGGCGCACGCCTTCATCGACCACGTCCTGCATGGATCGGCTATTGTCGTCCAGGCGGCAGTCCATTCCCCATTTGATGAACACATTGACGATGCCGGTGTCCTGGCAGATCGGGCGATGGCCTTCGGCGCACATGCGGCTGTTGGTAAGGATCTGGGCGATGGCGTCCTTGGCCGCCGGATTGGCCTCCGCTTCATAGGCTTTGCCCAGCGCGCGGATATAATCCATCGGATGATAGTAACTGATGAACTGAAGCGCGTCGGCAACGCTCTCGATCAGATCGGCGGTCTTGATGACGGTCATCTACCCTGGTCCCTAGTCTAAGGCCCACCCTGCACGGCGGGTCCATGCAGGGGAGCGGCTAGTAGGGAATCGCGCCCGAGTCCAGTAGCGGCAGGGAACGGGCGGCCGCCCTGAAGGCGTGGGGCGCCGATGCCGGTTTCTTCGCCTGCGGCGCAGTGGAGGTCGTGACCGATCCGGCGCTGACTGCCGGCCGCCAGGCGCTATGAGCGGGCGCTCAAGGCCTGGGCAGACGAAGACTGACGGCGCCGATGCGCTGGATTCCCTGCTTTCCGCGACTTCCTGACCAGCGATCGTTTCCGGTCGCCTGGCAATCCCTAATCGGCAAAGGGGAACATGTGCCACCATGGTTCCTTTTCGCGCAGCACCCGCGCAAAGCTCTCCCGCGCTTCCAGCCGTTCCAGATAGGCGCGCAGTCGGGGAAAGCCGCCCCGCATGGGCTCGATCCTGTCCGCATAGAAGAGCGCAGGCGCCGCCGCGCAGTCGGCGAGGGTGAAGTCGTCCCCCGCCGCCCATCGCCGCCCCGCCATCCTGTCCTCCAGCAGGGCATAGGCCTTGCCCAGCATCCGCCGCGCTTCCCCGACGCCGTGGGTGTCATGGGCAACGCCCTCCGGCCGGATCTTGTCCGCGACGATCGCCTGCATCGGCGTCATGACATAGATGTCGAACAGCCGGTCCATCAGCCGCACCTCCAGCGCCGCATCGCCTTCCTGCGGGATCGGGCGGAACGGCCCTGGATGATGCTGCCCCAGATATTCGACGATGATGCTGGTTTCGGCGATCGTCCTGTCCCGCGCCTCGTCGCGCAGCACGGGGAACTTGCCAAGCGGCCACAGCGCCAGCCAGGACTGCGCCGCCGCCGCATCGTCGAGCGCGCGCGGTTCGAAGGCCGTGCCGTTTTCGTAAAGCGCTATCAGCACCTTCCAGCTGCAGGAGGAGAGGGGGTGATAGTAGAGAATCATGTTGGCTCCTCTCATGTCGCAATGCTTTTGCCGCCCCCTCCGCCATAACCTGTCATGCGTCCGTCATGAAGCGCCATGGGCAGAATCGGCCGGCCCGCGCAATTGCGTGGCAAGCCAAATTTATTTTCGTCCCCCAATTGTCCCTCTTGTCTTTTGCAAAGCCGAGGAAAGTCGGCGCGTCGCTGCGCTGCGACGTGCCGAACCGTCGACGAGATGACTCCCGGCGTCGATGAGCTGAGTCCCCGAACTGTCATTTACCCCCTTGAAAGGAAATGAAGCTGTGGCACTATCCCTTGTATCGGGTTAACGGGGGTTACCCAACAGATTGTGATTGCACCGGCCGGGCTCCTTCCCGGAGGGAGGCTGTTTTTGCCTTGCGATCCGCTCTGCTGGCCCCATCTCCGTGCCTGACCGGGTCGATAATGCTACATTCGTTCGGCCCGGCCGGCACCGGCTTGACCGAATCGAACGAAACAGGAACATTCGGGGGAGTTGGTCATGGATTTTCGAGACAGCGAACAGGTGAGTGCAGGCGACGTGGCAACCGTGATTGACGAAGTGGTCGAAACCGTGGCGGACAAGAAGAAGGCCCCAGTTCCTTCGGAACAGGCACCGGTGGATCAGGCGCCGGCGCCCAAGGCCGATCCCACGCCCGGCTCGTCCACCGTGCTGGAGCGGCGTTTCCATGTCGTGACCGATGCTGGCCGCGACGCTCTGCTGACCGAATTTGGCAAGGATACGCTGCAGGACCGCTATCTGCTGCCCGGCGAGTCCTATCAGGATCTGTTCGCCCGCGTCGCGGCCGCCTATGCCGACGATGCCGACCATGCGCAGCGCGTCTATGACTATATCTCGCGCCTCTGGTTCATGCCCGCGACGCCGGTCCTGTCGAACGGCGGCACCGGCCGCGGCCTGCCCATCAGCTGCTATCTGAACTCTGTCGACGACAGTCTGGAAGGCATCGTCAACACCTGGAACGAAAATGTCTGGCTTGCCTCGCGTGGGGGCGGGATCGGCACCTATTGGGGCAATGTGCGCGGCATTGGCGAACCGGTGGGTCTCAACGGCAAGACCAGCGGCATCATTCCCTTCGTCCGCGTGATGGACTCGCTCACCCTTGCGATCAGCCAGGGCAGCCTGCGTCGCGGTTCGGCCGCCTGCTACCTCGACATCTCCCATCCGGAGATCGAGGAGTTCCTGGAAATCCGCAAGACCAGCGGCGACTTCAACCGCAAGGCGCTGAACCTGCACCACGGCGTTCTCCTGACCGACGAGTTCATGGAAGCGGTGCGCGACGGCAAGGATTTCGCCCTGCGCAGCCCGAAGGACCAGTCGGTGCGTGGCAGCGTCAACGCCCGCGCGCTGTTCCAGAAACTGGTGGAGGTCCGCCTCGCCACCGGCGAACCCTATATCGTCTTCAACGACACCGTGAATCGCACGATGCCCAAGCATCATCGCGATCTGGGCCTCAAGGTGTCGACATCGAACCTGTGTTCCGAAATCACTTTGCCGACGGGTCGCGACCATATCGGCAATGACCGCACGGCTGTCTGCTGTCTCTCCTCGCTCAATCTCGAAACATGGGATGAGTGGAAGGACGACGGGCGCTTTGTCGAGGATGTCATGCGCTTCCTCGACAATGTGCTGCAGGACTATATTGACCGCGCGCCGCCGGAAATGGCGCGGGCGAAATATAGTGCGAGCCGTGAACGGTCAGTGGGCCTGGGGGTGATGGGGTTTCACTCCTTCCTCCAGGCCCGGGGGCTTCCGTTTGAAGGCGCCATGGCGAAAAGCTGGAACCTGCGCATCTTCAAGCATATCAACGAGAAGGTGAACGAAGCCTCGATGCAGCTCGCGGTCGAGCGCGGTCCGTGCCCGGACGCCGCCGACATGGGCGTGATGGAGCGGTTCAGCTGCAAGATGGCGATCGCGCCCACCGCGTCGATCAGCATCATCTGCGGCGGCGTGTCCGCCTGTATCGAGCCTATTCCGGCGAACATCTACACGCACAAGACGCTGTCCGGCAGCTTCTCGGTCAAGAATCCCTATCTGGAAAAGCTGCTGGTCGAAAAGGCGAAGGATTCGACCGCCGTCTGGAATTCGATCCTGGAAAAGGGCGGCAGCGTCCAGCATCTCGACTTCCTTAGCCAGGAAGAAAAGGACACGTTCAAGACCAGCTTCGAGATCGACCAGCGCTGGCTGCTCGAACTGGCCGCCGACCGCACGCCCTATATCGACCAGGCCCAGTCGCTGAACCTGTTCATCCCGGCGGACGTGGAAAAATGGGACCTCCTCATGCTCCACTACCGGGCGTGGGAACTGGGCATCAAGTCGCTCTATTATCTCCGCTCCAAGTCGGTCCAGCGCGCGGGCTTTGCGGGCGGCGTGGAGGCTGACAACACCATCGACGCCCCGAAATTCGAAATTGGCGAGACCACCGACTATGACGAGTGCCTCGCCTGCCAGTGATGATTTTCGGTCAAAGTGGTACTTTGACCGAGCAGGAGGATCGTGGTGACGCAGTTGGCCGTCATGGCTGCCATAGGGATGGGAATGCTTCTCCTGGGCATTTCCAGTTTGCGACGGAAGCCTGATGAAAGCATTTCATTGGCTGAAGCTGCGATCCTCAAAGCGGCCGGAACCGAGCCGCTTCCATTGACCGCGTTTGATCGGATCATGAACCGCGTTCATGCGTGGCTTCTGACCGTAATTGGATTTATTATTGCGCTGATTGGCCTTGCCGCTGCGCTCACCTGATCGCCCGGAGTAACCACCATGCCTCTTCTTCAAGCCAGCAAGGTCTACAAGCCCTTCGAATATCCCTGGGCCTATGAGTTCTGGAAGCGCCAGCAGCAGCTTCACTGGCTGCCGGAGGAAGTGCCGCTGGGCGAGGATTGCCGTGATTGGGCGCAGAAGCTTTCCGACCATGAGCGCAATCTGCTGACGCAGATCTTCCGCTTCTTCACCCAGGCCGACGTGGAGGTGCAGGACTGTTACCACGAAAAATATGGCCGCGTTTTCAAGCCGACCGAAGTCAAGATGATGCTGACCGCCTTCAGCAACATGGAAACGGTCCACATCGCCGCCTATTCGCACCTGCTCGACACCATCGGCATGCCCGAAAGCGAATATAGCGCCTTCATGCAGTATAAGGAGATGAAGGACAAACACGACTATCTCCAGCAGTTCGGCGTCGACACGGACGAGGATATCGCCAAGACGCTGGCCATGTTCGGCGGCTTTACAGAGGGGCTCCAGCTCTTCGCCTCCTTCGCGATGCTGATGAACTTCCCGCGCTTCAACAAGATGAAGGGCATGGGCCAGATCGTAAGCTGGTCCGTCCGGGACGAGACGCTGCATTGCGAGGGCATTGTCCGCCTCTTCCATGCCTTCGTGAAGGAACGCGACTGCCTGACCGCGTCGGTCAAGGACGACATCATGGACATGTGCCAGAAGACCGTCCGCATCGAGGACGCCTTCGTCGACCTGGTCTTCGAAATGGGCCCGGTCCCTGGCATGACGCCCAAGGACATCAAGAAATATGTCCGCTACATCGCGGATTGGCGGCTGGGGCAGCTGGGCCTCAAGCCCATCTACATGATCGACGAGCACCCGCTCCCCTGGCTGACTCCGCTGCTTAACGGCGTGGAGCATGCCAATTTCTTCGAAACCCGCGCGACGGAATATTCGAAGGCGGCGACCCGCGGCCAGTGGAACGACGTATGGGATGCCTTCGACCGCCGCACCAAGCTCAAGGGCGGCACCGCCGCCAATGCCGACGAGGCGGGCGATCCGGACATGTTCAAGGCGGCGGGGATCGCGGCGGAGTAATCGCGAAACGGGAAAGGCGGCGCCGCGACAGCGGTGTCGCCCTTCGACCCAGGGAAATGCTTTCCTGACAGCCGCCGGCCGGCAAACTGACCCCTATATGAACGCTGCGTTTTGTTCCGTTCATGAAACATTTATCCGCCTTGGTTTGTTGTGCTCCCATCGATAATTGGACCGTGGGAACCAGAGATGAAATTCAACCTGAAAGCCGCTTTCGCCGCCCTGTCGCTTGGCGCGGTAACCTTGAGCGCTGCTCCGGCAGCCGCTGATCCGCCGCCATGGGCGGGGCATGGTCGCGGTGGGGAGCGCGGTCATGGCCGCGACGACTGGAAGCATGGAGGGCGTCACGACAATGGCCGGCACGAAGGCTGGCGCCGTCCTGGCGGCGTGATCTACAGCTATGACTGGAACCGGCCGGACCCGCGCTATGGCCGCTATTATCGGCCCGATCGCTATTATCGCGACGGCTATGAGCCGATCCGCGTGACCCGTTCCACCCGCATCTATCGCGGCTATGACGACCGCTATTATTGCCGCCGTTCGGACGGCACCACCGGCCTGATCGTCGGCGCGGCGCTGGGCGGCCTGCTTGGTGGTCAGCTCGACCGCGGCCGTTCGAACACGGCAGGCATCCTGATCGGTGCAGGCGCTGGCGCGCTGCTGGGTCGGGAAGTCGATCGCGGCAATCTGAACTGCCGCTAAACCGCGGGGGAGGGCGAAGGCCCTCCCTCAACGAACCGCCCGAAATCAGGCCGTCAACATCAGGCCCTCAACACCATGGATGCCGCGCTCCGTCCCATTCGCGCGCCAGCCCTTCGGCCACCAGCATCTCGCCGATCGATTGACCGCCCCGCGTCACTACCCGCAATGTGCGCCCATAGCGGTCGGTCTCCCGGTCTCCACTCTCCAGAGAAAAAGGGCCGGCATTCATCAACTGCTGCAGTCTCTGCGTCGCCCGCGCACCCAGCGCGGCTTCCTCGGCACAGCGCGGCCCGTGCGTTTCCGGCGCATCGATGTCCATGACCCGCACCTTTTCGCCATGGAACCAGAAGGTGTCCCCATCGACAACGCAATTGACGCCGCCGCCGACATGGCAGAAACCGAATTGCGCCGACAGGCTGTCCCTTGAGGCAGGCGAGGCGGGTTCATGCCAATGCTGCTGGACGCGTTGTAGCAGATCCGGCCCGAACCAGCCCAGCGCCGCGCCGACCAGCACCCCGCCGACGACCAAGACGGCAACGGACGGATATCCCCGCTTCCTGGGTCGCAGGCGCCCTCGACCAGCGCGACCAGCCTCCGCCAGCCAGATTCGCTCCCCGCGCGCCTTCCCCGACCTTTTACCCATGACGCGCCCATAACGGGCGGCGCGCTTCCCGTCTCGTGCGAAAATCGTCCGATCCGACCGGGATCAAAGATCATTCGCGCAAACCGTTGGCCTGATCAGCAGGACCCTTGCTGACCCAGCCTATGCCGCATCCCGAACCGAACCCTAATCCTCGTCTTCGGTTGGCCCCAATATATCCTCCTCATCGTCCATCTGCGGTTCGCCGGCGAAGGCGTCATTGTCGATCCGGCCGGATCGGTTCATCTCCTCCATCCTCTCGACCAGATCGGGCGTGTCGTCGGGCAGGATCTGGGCCGGATTGGGCCGGCCGCCGCGCTCACTGTCCTCGGCCAGATCCGTCGATCGCGCCCGCGCCTCATCGGCCACGTCCTGCGCCTGCGAACCCGCTTCGTCCTGTTCGCCATTCTCCTCGCCCGTATCGGGGAAGGGGCTGTTGTCGGGTCGGTTCATGCTCTGTCTCCTTCCCCGCTCCAACGGTCGGCGGCCCGCCCCGTTCCCGCCCGGCAAAAGGCGCTGGACAGCATCCTGCGAACGGGGCAAGAGCCGCCACGATCCTTTTCGCCTCGTTCTGCACAAGGAACTTCCATGCCCCGCCAGCTCATTTCCTCCGGCTCGCCTTTCGAGGCGCAGGTCGGCTATTCGCGCGCCGTCGTACAGGGCGACTGGTGCTTCGTCGCCGGCACTACCGGCACCGATCCCGAAACCAGGGCCATGCCCGAATCCGTCGTCGACCAGGGCCGGAACGCGCTGAAGGTCATCGGCCGGGCGCTGGAGGAAGCGGGCTTTTCCTTCGCGGACGTGGTACGCGTCACCTATTACATCACGGACCCGGCCTATTGGGACGTGCTGGGGGAGGCGACCGCGCCGGTCTTCGGCGACCTCCGCCCCGCCGCGAGCTGCATCGTCACCGGCCTCATCAAGCCGGAGATGAAAATCGAGATCGAAGTCACCGCATATCGCGGGTAATTTGGGGGATAATGGCCATGCTGACCATGTACGGCATCAAGAATTGCGACACGATCAAGAAGGCGCGCAATTTCCTCGACAATAGCGGCAAGGCCTACGGTTTCCACGACTACAAGGTGTCGGGCGTCGACAAGGCAAAGCTGGAGGAATGGGTGATGGAGCATGGATGGGAAACCATCCTCAACCGTTCCGGCACCACCTTCAAGGCGCTGGATGCGGGTGACAAGGCGCATATCGACGCGGAAAAGGCGGTGCTGCTGATGATGAGCAACCCCTCTATGATCAAGCGACCGATCCTGGACCTGGGCGACCGCACCGTCGTCGGCTTCAAGGCGACCACCTATGAGGATGCGCTGGAGGGCGTGAAGGCATGATCCTGGGGAGGATGCTGCGGCCGGTCATCCATCGGACCGCCATCCTCCTCCTCACCCTGTTGATGGCGGCGCCTGTGATGGCAGAGACCGGGGCAGAACCCCTCATCATCGCCCATCGCGGCGCCAGCGGCGAGCGGCCCGAACATACGCTCGCCGCCTATGAGCGCGCGATCGATCAGGGCGCCGACTATATCGAGCCGGACCTGGTGCTGACGCGGGATGGCGTCCTCGTCGCCCGGCATGAAAATGAGATAGGCGGCACGACCGACGTCGCGGACCATCCGGAATTCGCCGCCCGCAAGGCCACCAGGACGATCGACGGGCAACAGGTGACCGGCTGGTTCACCGAGGATTTCACGCTGGCGGAATTGCGTACGCTGCGCGCTCGCGAGCGCCTGGCCGCGCTCCGTCCCGCCAACAGCCGCTTCAATGACCTCTATCCGATACCGACCTTCGAGGAGATATTGAAGCTGGTGCGAGCCAAGGAGGCGGAGACCGGCCGCCGCATCGGCGTCTATCCCGAAACCAAGCATCCGAGCTATTTCGCCGGCATCGGCCTGCCCCATCAGGCGCCCTTGCTCGCTCTGCTCAGCCAATATGGCTATCAGACGGAGGCCGATCCGGTCTTCATCCAGTCCTTTGAGGTCGGGAACCTCAAGGCCCTGCGCGCAGTGACCCGCCTGCGCCTGATCCAGCTTGTGGATGGGGAGGGCGGTCCGGCCGATGCGCCGGGCACGACCTATGCCGACATGATGACGACCAGGGGGCTGGAGCAGATCGCCGACTATGCCGACGGCATCGGCCCGCCGACAGCCATGGTGCTGGCGCCGGAGGGGCCGACCGGCCTTGTCGATCGCGCCCACCAGGCCGGGCTGCAGGTCCACGTGTGGACGCTGCGCATGGAAAACAGCTTCCTGCCCACGGCCTTCCAGCGTCCCGACGATCCGCAGGGCCGGGGCGATTTTGCCGGCTATGCAAGGGCAGTCGCCGGCACGGGCGTCGACGGCATGTTCAGCGATTTTCCCAGGCAGGCACGCGAGGCGCTGAAGCCCGCGCCCTGATGGTTCATTCTCGCTGATGACTTGTCAAACCTGCGGCGGAAGCGAATAACAGCCTTATGCTTTCGCAGAAGACCCGTTACGCTATCCGCGCTCTCCAACATCTCGCAGACCGCTATCGCCAGGGTCCGGTGCCCTTGGGTGAGATTGCCACGCGCCAGAATATCCCCTCCAAATTCCTGACCGTGATCCTGTCGGAACTGTCGCGCGAAGGGTTGGTCGCCACGCAGCGGGGGCGCGATGGCGGCTACTGGCTGGCGCTGGCCCCGGTCGACATCAGCTATGGCGACATCGTCCGGCTGACGCGCGGGTCGCTCGCGCTCACGCCCTGCGCCAGCCGCTTCGCGCATGAAACCTGCACCAACTGCCTGCCCGAATCGGAATGCCGCCTGCACCGCGTGATGCTTCGCGTACGCGACGAGACCGCCAAGGTGCTGGACAGCATCAGCCTGGCCGAACCCTTCGCGACGGAGGAAATGGGGTAAGAGGCTCGATCCGAGCCATTTCCGTTCCTCCCGCCGGATGCGAATGCCCGGCTCCTGCCCAAAGCCTTGCGCCGGACGCGCAGCTTCGCCACATCAACGCCATGACGACTCCACCCCTCAAAGCCACCCTGATCCCGGTCACTCCGCTCCAGCAGAATTGCACGCTGTTTTGGTGCACGGCGACCAATCGCGGCGCCTTCGTCGATCCTGGCGGCGACCTGCCGGTGCTCAAGAGGGCGGCCGAGCAGCAAGGCGTCACCATAGAGAAGATCCTCGTCACCCATGGCCATATCGACCATTGCGGTCAGGCGGGCATGCTGGCTCGCGACCTGGGCGTGCCGATCGAAGGTCCGCATGAGGCCGACCGTTTCTGGATCGACCGGCTCGATGAGGACGGTCGCAAATATGGCATCAATGGCGAGAGTTTCGAACCTGATCGCTGGCTGAAGGATGGCGACCGCGTCACGGTCGGCAATCTCACGCTCGACGTCTATCACTGTCCCGGCCATACGCCGGGGCACGTCGTCTTCCACCACGCCCCCAGCAAGCTCGCCATCGTCGGCGACGTGCTGTTCCAGGGTTCGATCGGGCGCACGGACTTTCCGATGGGCAATCATCAGGATCTGATCGACGCGATCACGGGCAAGCTATGGCCGCTGGGCAACGACACGGCTTTCGTCCCCGGACATGGGCCGATGAGCAACTTCGCCCATGAACGGCGCACCAACCCCTTTGTCGGGGATGCCGTGCTGGCCTGATCCCTACCGGATCATCGCCATGGCGGGCGGCGCCGGCATTGCGCGGGTCGCGCCATAGGCGACATAGAGCGCCATCACCGCCATGCCGACCATCACCGCCCAGGTCAGCAGCGCCCCGCCCGCACGCCAGACGGTGGGCTTGTCCGCATCCATCCCAAATCCATGGGCGATTCGCGCCAGCACCAGCACCAGCGCCGCGATCCAAAGCCAGATCGACGCCCCGACCGCCAGTTCCACCAGTCCGAAGAGGATCAGCGTCACCGGCACATATTCGATGAAATTGGCATGCGCCCGCATCCGCTTGGCCAGCAGCCCACTGCCGCCGTCGCCATGCATCACCCGGTCGGAAATCCGGATTCGCGCGCAGCGCACGCCCAGCCACATGTTGAGCAGCGCGCAGGCCGCGGCCAGCGTCAGCGTTATCGGCAGCAACATCGGATTTACCCCCCTTTTGTCGAGACGCCCGCAAGAATAGGGCGGCCGCCCGCCGGGGCAAGAAGGACTTGCGCATGGGCCAAAAAACGCTATAGGCGCAGGGCTTCGCGATCATCCGGGCCGCATGGGTCTGCGGCGCCGTTGGCGTCGACATCCATCGGATACGGCCAGTCGCACTAACAGATCAATTTATGGAATAAGGTGCCGACATGGCTGTCCCCAAGAGGAAAACGTCCCCGTCCCGCCGCGGCATGCGCCGCAGCCATGACTCGCTGCGCGTCGAGGCCTATCAGGAATGCTCGAACTGCGGCGAACTCAAGCGCCCGCACAATCTCTGCGACGCCTGCGGCCATTATAACGGCCGTGAAGTTGTCGCGGTCGGGGCCTGACGCTCAAGCATTTCTCCTGAAAAGGGTGCGTTAACTTGTCCAGCCAACCGCGAATCGCAATAGACGCGATGGGCGGGGATGAAGGCGTGCGCGTGATGATGGCGGGCGTGGCGCTCGCCCGTCGCCGTCACGAAGGGCTGCGCTTCACCCTTTTCGGAGACGAGGTGCGGATCAAGTCCGCGCTTGACAGTCATCCCAATCTGCGCGCCGCGTCGGAAATCGTCCACGCGCCTGATGTCGTGGATGCAGGGGACAAACCCAGCGTCGCCATCCGCAAGAAGACCAGCTCCATGAGCATGGCGATCGCGGCGGTGAAGGCAGGAACCTGCGGCGCGGCCGTCTCCTCGGGCAATACCGGCGCGCTGATGGCGATGGCGAAGCTGGCGCTCCGTACCATGAAGGGCGTGGACCGGCCTGCGCTGGCCGCCATGCTGCCGACGCTGGGCGACAATGACGTGGTCATGCTGGACCTGGGCGCCAACACCGAATGCGACGCCCGCAATCTCGTCCAGTTCGCGGTGATGGGCGCCGCCTACGCCCGCATCGCCCTCGACCTTGAGCGTCCTCGCGTTCGCCTGATGAACATCGGCACGGAAGAGATGAAGGGCACGGAGGAGATCCGCGACGCCGCCGCGATCCTGCGCGCCGCGACCAGCCTGCCGCTGTCATTCGAGGGCTTCACCGAAGGCGACAAGATCGGCCGGGGCGATGTCGACGTCATCGTGTCGGACGGCTTTTCCGGCAATGTGGCGCTCAAGACGGCGGAGGGCACCGCCCGCTTCGTCACCGACCTTTTGCGCACGGCCTTCACCAGTTCGATCCGTTCGAAGCTCGGCTTCCTGATTTCCAAGCCCGCAATGCACCTGCTGCGCCATCATCTCGACCCGAACAACCATAATGGCGCGGTTTTCCTCGGCCTCAATGGCGTGGTCGTGAAAAGCCATGGCAGCGCCAATGACAAGGGCGTCGCCAATGCCGTCCATGTCGCCGCCCGGCTGCTGGAGGAAGACATCACCCGGCGCATCGCCGCCGACATGCACGGGATCGAGGGGTTGACTGCCCCCGCATCCAGGATGGAGCTGCCCGCAAAGTGATCCGCCGATCCGTTCTCCTGGGCACGGGTTCCGCCCTGCCGGTCCGCTCCGTCAGCAATGCCGAACTGGCCAGGACTGTGGACACGAGCGACGAATGGATCGTGGAGCGCACCGGCATCCGCACGCGCTACATCGCGGGAGAGGGCGAAACCACCGCCAGCCTTGCCACCGACGCGGCGAAGGCGGCGCTGGAGGCTGCCCGCCTGTCGGCGCAGGACATCGACCTCATCGTCCTGGCGACGGCCACGCCCGATCAGACCTTCCCGGCCACGGCCACCATCGTGCAGGCGGCGCTCGGCATCGATGACTGCGTCGCCTTCGACGTGGCGGCGGTCTGCTCCGGCTTCCTCTATGCCATCACCGTCGCGGACAGCATGATCCGGTCGGGCGCGGCCCGGAACGCGATCGTCATCGGCTCGGAAACCTTCAGTCGCATCCTGGACTGGGAAGATCGCACAACTTGCGTGCTCTTCGGCGACGGAGCGGGGGCGGTGGTGCTGGGCGCGGAGGAAAGCGCCGACGGCAAGCGCGGCATCCTAGCCTCGAAACTCCATGCCGATGGCCGGCACAACCAGCTTCTCTATGTCGATGGCGGCCCCTCGACGACGCAGACCGTCGGCAAGCTGCGGATGAAGGGGCAGGAGGTGTTCCGCCACGCCGTCACCAATCTCGCCTCTGTCCTGACCGAAGTGATGGAGGCCGCTGGCCTTGCAACGTCGGAGATCGACTGGCTGGTGCCGCATCAGGCCAATGCCCGCATCCTTGACGCGACTGCGCGCAAGCTGAAGCTCTCGCCGGAAAGGGTGGTGATGACGGTCGACCGCCATGCGAACACCTCCGCCGCGTCGGTACCCCTGGCGCTGGACCTTGCCATGCGCGATGGCCGCATCCAGCCCGGCCAGCTGCTGGTGCTGGAGGCGATGGGCGGCGGCTTCACCTGGGGCGCCTGCGTCCTGCGGGTATAAAGGGCCGCCTGGCACCGCGTTGCCATGTCGCGGATAAGGGGATGGAAAAGCTTCGTTCCTTTGTCCCGATCCACCTGCCGATCACTGCCGCAACGACCGCCACATGCCTGATTCCGCCCCGATGGACCGCATCTGCGTCCCCCATTCCGCCAAGCTCCCTTTTGGGACCGTTACCATGTCGATTTTTCACGGTTTTTTAAGGATTTCGGCGATCGATCATCTTGCCGAATCATTAGGAATCGCGCACATTATCGAGTGATCACCCGCGTTTAGGCTCGACGGGTGTCATGGTGGGGACATAGGATGAGCGGTAACGGAACTCTGACGCGCGCGGATCTCGCGGAGAGCGTGAACCGTCATATTGGCCTTTCGCGGGCAGAAGCGGCAACCCTGATCGAATCCATTTTGGAGCATATGTCCGCCGCGCTGGAACGCGGGGAAAATGTGAAGATTTCCAGCTTCGGCACCTTTGTCCTGCGCGACAAGACGCAACGCATGGGCCGCAACCCGAAGACGGGTGTCGAAGTGCCGATCGAACCGCGCCGGGTGCTGACCTTCCGCGCCAGCCAGACGATGCGGGACCGCGTCGCCTCGGCCTGAAAACGGCCCGCCAAAACGGCTATTTTCCCGAAGGTTGACCTTTGCGCCGCTAAGGGTGCAACATCATGACCATGGAAAAGGCAGAGGGCGCATTTCTGACGATCAGCGAGCTGGCAAGCGAACTTGATCTGCCGCAGCATATATTGCGCTATTGGGAAACCCGCTTCACCCAGTTGCGCCCGCTCCAGCGATCGGGCAATCGCCGCTATTACCGGCCCGCCGACGTGGCCTTGGTGCGGCGCATCAACCATCTGCTGAATGTCGAGGGCTTCACCGTGAAGGGCGCGCAAAAGGCGCTGGGCGAAGGCGGCGGCGATCCGGTGCGGACATCATCCGCGCCGCCCCGGGCAGGCCATGCCGAATCGACCCGGGGCGCCGATCTGCTTCCCCGGTTGGAGGCCATCCGCGCAACGCTGGCCAGGGCGATAGGCGAATAGCTCTATGCCGGTGGCGATCAGACCACCGGCGCTGCGTAGATCAGGTCGCGAAACGGCACGTTGCCGACCATGAAGACGGTCTCGCCTATCTCCACGAATCCATGCCGGGCATAGAAGCGCTGCGCCCGCGCATTGTCGGTATAGACCGCGAGCAACATGCGCCTTGCGCCGCGTTGCCGCGCTTCCTCCATCACCCGTGCCAGAAGAGCATCGCCATTGCCGCCGCCCTGCCAGCCGGAGAGGAGATAGATGCGCTTGAGTTCGAGATCGTCCTGCCGCGTTTCGATCGGCAGTCTGGGCGGCGCCAGCAGCGCATAGCCCACCGGCGCGCCCAGCGGGGTTTCCCCAATCAACACCGCCTGATCCGCATCGGCCAGCGCCGCGGCATAGAAATCCTCCCCATGGGCGGTCCGGACATGGGCGATCAGGGCGTCGCCCGGATGATCATAGGCAAAGCTGGCGAG
>JGI24741J21665_1000065_pt1 | contig 25810 bp, 24 predicted proteins | sample KBSCornC7_FD_21665 | JGI IMG/M metagenome (IMG submission 21665) | reverse complement strand
CGACTTCCTGCTGCCGGACACGGGGCTGCTCGACCAGAAACGCTTTGCGACGGCGCAGAGGGCCGCAGGCTAGAGCGATTTCCCCGAAAACCGCCCAGGGGTGCTTTTTACGGTAGCGCAACCCTGGCCTTGCAGACGCATGCCGCGCCGCGATCAGGGCGCATTCTGGCGTTGTTGCTGCTGCTGCTGTTGCCGGTTGCGGCCCAGCACATTGTCGATCCACTGCTGGTCCAAACGGGGCGGCTGCGGGCGGTCGGCGGGATTGGGCGCGGCCTGCTGGCCGTCTTCAGGCTGGGCCTCATCCTGGGGCGGCTGTTGTCCCCGCTCGATCGGCAATCCGTTTTCATCGACCATCATGCCGCCTTCGGTCCCGCTGTCGGGTTGGCCATAATAGGCCTCGTTATCCGGTTCGAGCTGCCATTCGGGCAAAGTCACCTGCGTTTCGAACTGTTCGACCGGGCGTTTCGCGACGGCGACCTTCATATAGTCGGCAAAGGCACGGGCGGGTGCCCGGCCGCCCTGGAGAACGCCGACGGCGTGCGCATCGTCGCGGCCCATCCAGACCCCGGTGGTGATGCCGCTGGAAAAGCCCAGGAACCACCCGTCCTTGTTGCTGCTGGTGGTGCCGGTCTTGCCGGCGACGGGGCGGCCGATCTGCGCCGCCCTGCCGGTGCCGGTGCTGACGGCGGTCTGCATCAGGTCGGTCATGCCCGCCGCGACCCAGGGCGCGACCAGTACCCGGCTGGTGTCATCCTGATGCTCGTAGAGGACGCGGCCTTCGGAGGTCGTCACCCGGGTGATGCCATAGGGAGTCACGGCCACGCCCTTGCGCGCGATCGAGGCGAAGGCGCGAGTCATGTCGATCAGGCGCACGTCCGACGTGCCCAGCACCATGGAGGGATGGGTGTTGATCGGCGTGGTGATGCCAAAGCGCCGCGCCATGTCCGCCACGGTGGGGAAGCCCACCTCCACGCCCAGCTTCGCCGCCACGGTGTTGACCGAATAGGCGAAGGCGGTGCGGATATCGATGTCGCCGGAGAAGCGGCCGTTGCTGTTGCGCGGTTTCCACCCGTTGATGTCGACCGGACTGTCGGTGATGCCGGTATCGGGCGTATAGCCTGCCTCCAGCGCGGCCATGTAGACGAAGATCTTCCACGCTGACCCCGGCTGGCGCGTCGCGGTGGTGGCGCGGTTGTAGTTGGAACTCACATAGTCCAGTCCGCCGACCATCGCCCGTACCGCGCCATCGCGGTCCAGCGAGACCAGGGCGCCCTGCGTTCCCGTAGGCACATTGGCCTGGATCGCAGCGGTCGCGGCCTTCTGCATGCCGAGGTCGATGGTGGTATAGACCTCCAGCGGCTCATTGGGTTCGTCGATCAGCGTGTCGAGCTGGGGCAGTGCCCAGTCGGTGAAGTAGCGAACGCTGTTCTGCGGCGGTTCTGGGGCCATCTTGACGGCTTCCAGGCCGGCATTGGCGCGCTCCGCCGCGCTGATCTTGCCGTTTTCCTCCATCAGTTCCAGCACCACGCCCGCCCGGCCCCTGGCGGCGTCGGCGTCGGCGGTCGGGGAATAGCTGGAGGGTGCCTTCACCAGACCGGCGACGATCGCGGCTTCGGGAAGGTCGAGGCTGGTGGCGGGATGGCCGAAGAATTTCCGGCTGGCAGCGTCGATGCCATAGGCGCCGCCGCCGAAATAGACCTTGTTGAGGTAAAGCTCGAGGATCTGCCGCTTGGAGAATTTGCGCTCCAGCGCGAGGGCCAGCACCATCTCCCGGACCTTGCGGCCCCAGCTGTAGCTGTTGTTGAGGAAGATGTTGCGCGTCACCTGCTGGGTGATGGTGGACGCGCCCTGCCAGCGCCGCCCGCTGCCGCGACGTTCCAGCGCCACCCAGGCGGCGCGGGCCATGCCGATGGGATCGACGCCGGGATGAAGATAAAAGCGCTTGTCCTCGGTCGAGACCATGGCATCGACCATCACCGTCGGGATCTGATCGTAGCTCAGCCAGCGGCCGAAGCTGGGGCCCAGGGAGACGATGACGCTGCCGTCGGCGGCGTGGACGCGGATCATCTGGCCATTGGGCGAGGATTTCAGCGATTCATAGTCGGGCAGCGACTGATAGGCGATCACCACCGCCACCACGATCGCGACAAGCGCGCTGAGGCCGCCGACAAGGCCGATCTTCAGACCCCGCACCAGCCATGTCTTCACTCTGCCCCGCGGTTCGCTGCTCTTGCCTGATCGTGCCATGGTTCGCCCGGATATGCGCTAAACGGAAAGGCGGCCAGTGGAAAAGCCGTGCAGGCCGCGCAAAATCTCCAGCGTCTTTGTGTTTTCCGCGATTTGCCGGCCGCCAGTGATGCCATCGACCAGAATCGCCCAGGGTTTCAAGAGAAAGTCCGCTGTACCGGCGATGAACCGTTATTCGGCGTCGTCACGCGGCTGGAAATCCAGCGACGCGCTGTTCATGCAATAGCGCAGGCCGTTGACGCCCGGCCCGTCGGGAAAGACATGGCCCAGATGCCCGCCGCATTTTGCGCAGCGGACCTCGGTGCGGATCATGCCATGGCTGTTGTCGCGGATTTCGTCCACCGCGTCGATATCGACGGGGGCGGTGAAGCTGGGCCAGCCCGATCCGCTGTCATATTTTTCCTCGGCATCGAACAATTCTGTGCCGCAGCCGGCGCAGAAATAGCGGCCATCGGCCTTGTTGCCGTTATATTTGCCGGTGAAGGCCCGTTCCGTGCCGCCCTCCCGCAGGATATGATATTGTTCGGGGGAAAGGCGCTCGCGCCATTCGGCGTCGGTCAGGTTGAGCTTGTCCATGCCGGCAATATGGCGGTCGGTGGCCGTCCGATCAAGCGCTTAGGAAGGCTTCGCGCAGCGCCGTCATGTTCCTGCCTTCCCGGGGACATGACAGATCCTACCGATCCCGCGCTGCCTGGCGGGCGATGGCGAGCAGTTCGTGGCGGACCATGAGATCGCCCAGGCCCCTGCCGGACCGGCTCGCCCGTTCGGCCTGGGCGAGGCGCTGGATGACGCGGGCGATACCGCCGGCGTCCCATATGCGGACCTGGCGCGTGACGACGCCCTTTTCCTTCCAGAACACCGCCTTGCCCGCCGCCTCTATCGCGCCTTCCAGCCTGCCGCTGTCATCGAAGTCGGCGCGGATATTGGCAAGCAGCATGGCGCGGGTCAGCAGCGGGCGCAGCACGGCCGCCATCGCNGTCCCCGCCTCCGCCAGGCGCCCCAGTTCGCGATGCATGCCGCGCAGGTCGCCGCCCAGGACCGCGTTCACCAGCGGCCCGGCGTCGCTGTCGGGATTATCGGCGGAAAGCGCGTTCAGCGCCTCCTCCGTCGCCTCGCGCGGGCGATCCGGGGCGGCATCGAGATAGAGGATCAGCTTCTCCACCTCGCCCGCCATCAATGCGCGGTCGCCATTGGCCAGGTCCGCGATGCGGCGACCCAGTTCGGACGAAAGGCGCAGCCCCCCTTCCCGCGCGATGGCGATGGCGATCTGCTCCGCCTCCCGCGCGTCGGGTTGGTAGGAGATGAAGGCCATGGTCTGCTTGTGGTCCAGCACGAGCTTGAGCAGCTTCGAGGTGCCCTTGAGCGCGCCTGCTATGGCAATGACGGGATTGCCGGCCGCCTCCGCCTCCAGCAGGGCGTTGAGGGCGGGCAGCGATTCCTCCCCCATGCCCGTGATGCGGATCCAGCGCTTGTCCCCGAACATGGAGAAGGACGCCGCTTCATCCGCCAGCCGCGCGGGATCATCCCGCAGTGTCTGCCCGTCGAGGTCGATCCGCTCGGCGTCCGGCCCCATGGAGCGCTCCAGCCGCCTGGCGAGTGCCGTGCTGCCCGCTTCGTCGGGGCCATAGAGCAGGAAGAAGCGGCAGTCGGCGGCCGACCCCTGGCCTGCTGCGTCGAGCGCCTTTTCGATCTGGCCCCGATTGGCCTTCAACGCGACCTGTCCCGCGTTGCGAAACGGGCGAGCCGGGCAATGATCTGGTCCGCGATGGTCTGGGACAGCCGTTCGAGCGCCGTGTCCTCCGCCGCGATCGTCGCATATTCGCTGGAGACGACGTCAATGCCGACGTCCGATCCGGCGGTATCGTCCAGAACCTGCGCGCCGGTGGTGCCGTCGATAAGCTGGTAGCGCGCGCGCAGGGTCCGTCGCTCACGCGTGACGGCGGCGTCGGAACGCAGGCCGAAGCCACTGATGTCATCGTCCAGCTTCACCACCAGCTTGTAGCTGGGTCCGGTGCCGGTCATCGCCGCCAGCCGGTCGTTCAGCGCGTTGCGCACCAGCCAGCCGCCCTTGCCCTGGATCGGCTGCACCTCGACATGGCCCAGCGCCTGCGCAACCGCGCCATGGCTGCCCCCGCCATAGACGGGACGCAACCCGCAGGCGGAGAGGGAGGCAAGCAAGAGCAGCGGCAATAAAGGCTTCATGCGCAATCCTATACCCGTTGGCCCCGGGCTTGTCGAAGGGCTGTGCTCTCCCAGGGAGAAGCGCAGGGCTTCGACAGGCGGGGCCCGAACCGATGCCTGGAGTTCAGACGACCAGATTCACCAGACGGTCCGGCACCACAATCACCTTCTTCGGCGTAGCACCGTCCAGAGTCCTCACCACATTGGGCGCGGCCAGGGCGAGGCGCTCCAGTTCCTCCTTCGCCGTGCCCTTGGGCACGGTGATGGTGTCGCGCAGCTTGCCCATGACCTGACAGGCGATGGTGACCTCATCCTCCACCAGCAGCGCGGGATCGACGGCGGGCCAGCCGGCTTCCGCGATCAGTCCCTCCTCGCCCATGTCCGCCCACGCCTCCTCGGCGAGATGCGGCGTCATCGGCGCGACCAGCAGGGCCAGCGCCCGGATCGCCGCGCTGCGGCTGGCCGATGGCTTCGCCTTTTCGACCGCATTGGTGAGTTCGTAGATTTTCGCCACCGCCTTGTTGAAGGACAGTGCCTCGATATCCTTCGCCACGCCGTCGATGGTCTGGTGCAGCTTGCGGTCCAGCGCCTTGTCCGCTCCGTCGGCGACCTTGTCGGCCTCCCCGAACAGGCGCCACAGGCGGTTGACGAAGCGCCAGGAGCCTTCGATGCCGGCTTCGGTCCAGGGCAGGTCGCGCTCCGGCGGGCTGTCGGACAGCATGAACCAGCGGACCGCGTCGGCGCCATATTGGGCGATGATGTCATCGGGATCGACGACATTCTTCTTCGACTTGGACATTTTCTCGACACGGCCGACCGTAACGGAGGCGCCGCCGTCGATCATCACGACCTTGTCGCCCTGCCGCTCCACATCCTGCGGGGCGAGCCAGGCGCCGTCGGGCGACTTGTAGGTCTCATGCGTCACCATGCCCTGGGTGAAGAGGCCGGTGAAGGGTTCGGCAAAGCCCAACTGCCCCATATGCTGGAGCGCGCGGGTCCAGAAGCGCGCATAGAGCAGGTGCAGGATCGCATGTTCCACGCCGCCGATATATTGGCCGACGGGGAGCCACTTCTCCACGGTTTCCCGGTCGAACGGCCTGTCCTGCGGCTGGCTGGCGAAGCGGATGAAATACCAGCTTGAATCCGCGAAGGTGTCCAGCGTGTCGGTCTCACGCTGCGCCGCCTTGCCGCATCGGGGGCAATCGACATGCTTCCAGGTCGGATGCCGGTCCAGCGGATTGCCCGGAACGTCGAAGCCGACATCCTCGGGCAGCACCACGGGAAGCTGGTCCTTGGGCACGCCTACGGGACCGCAATCCTCGCAATGGATGACCGGGATCGGCGTGCCCCAATAACGCTGGCGCGAAACGCCCCAGTCCCTCAGCCGGAAGACGGTGGTGCCGGTGCCCCAGCCGCCTTCTTCGGCGCGGCGGATCACTTCCGCCTTCGCTTCCTCGACGCCCAGGCCGTTGAGGAAGCCGGAATTCACCAGTCTGCCGGGGCCGACATAGGCCTCCTCGCCAATGCCCTTCTGCTCATCGCCCTCGGCCGCGACGACGCGCTCGACCGGCAGCATATATTTGCGCGCGAAGTCGAGATCGCGCTGGTCATGGGCCGGAACCGCCATGACGGCGCCGGTGCCATAGTCCATCAGCACGAAATTCGCCACGAACAGCGGCAGCTTGTGCCCGGTGAAGGGGTGGATCACCGAAAGGCCGGTGTCGTATCCCTTCTTCTCCTGGGTTTCGATCTCGGCAGCGGCCGTGCCGGTCTGGCGGCATTCCTCCGCGAAGGCGGCGAGCGCCGCATCCTTTTCCGCCAGCGCCAATGCGATCGGGTGATCCGCNGCGACGGCCGCAAAGCTGGCGCCGAAGATCGTGTCGGGCCGGGTCGAGAAAACCTCCAGCTCCCCGATTCCGCCNACCGGCGCATCCAGCTTGAAGCGGAACTGCAATCCCACCGACTTGCCGATCCAGTTTTCCTGCATCAGCTTCACCTTGTCGGGCCACTGGTCGAGCGTCTTGAGGCCGGCCAGCAGATCGTCCGCGAACTGTGTGATCTTGAGGAACCATTGGGACAGCTTGCGCTTTTCGACCGGGGCGCCGGACCGCCAGCCCTTGCCGTCGATAACCTGCTCGTTCGCCAGCACGGTCATGTCGACCGGATCCCAGTTGACGGCGGATTCCTTGCGATAGACCAGGCCGGCTTCGAGCATGTCGAGGAACAGCGCCTGTTCCTGGCCGTAATAATCCGGCTCGCATGTCGCCAGTTCCCGGCTCCAGTCCAGCGCGAAGCCCAGCTTCTTGAGCTGCGCGCGCATCGTCGCGATGTTGGAGCGTGTCCAGGCGCCCGGATGCACCTTCTTCTCCATCGCGGCGTTTTCAGCTGGCATGCCAAAGGCGTCCCAGCCCATCGGGTGGAGCACCTCATGCCCGGTCATGCGGCGGAAACGCGCCAGCACGTCGCCCATCGAATAATTGCGGACATGGCCGATATGGATGCGCCCGGAGGGATAGGGGAACATCTCCAGCACATAGGAACGCGGCTTGTCGCTGCTGTCGGACGCCCTGAACGTCTGCTTCTCGTCCCAGATGGCCTGCCAGCGGGCATCGGCCTCAAGCGGGTTGAAGCGCCTTTGCATGGATGATCCTTAACTCAACTGCCGTTCGCCCCGAGCCTGTCGAAGGGCCGTAATTCCGAAGAAACGCACAGGGCTTGGACAGGCTCGGCCCGAATGGAATATAAGTTGCGGTCAGCCCGCGATCGCCATGCGGCGCAGGTCGCGCGCCTTGGTCAGGATGATCTCTTCCAGCTTCTGCACCGTCGCCGCCTGCACTGGCGCGTCGACCCATTGGCCGCCCTGGCTGACCTGACGGCTGGCGGCGATGCGCAGCGCGTCGGCGCGCAGATCCTGGTCGAGGATCGAGACGGTCAGCTTCATCCGTTCATTGGGGCTGTTGGGATTGGCGTACCAGTCGGTGACGATCACGCCGCCGTTCGAATCCGTCTGCACCATCGGCATGAAGGACAGGGTGTCGAGGCTCGCGCGCCACAGATAGGCGTTGACGCCGATGGTCGTCACCTTCGATGCGGCGAGATCCGCCTTGGGGCGGTCCTTGGCGCCGCCTCCGCACGCGGCGAGCGGCAGGAGTGCGGCCAGCAGCAGACCGGAGGAAAGGCGCGAAGAAAAGCGGCGGACCATCATTATTGTCCCATCAAACGAGTAAATGCCTCGCTTCTATAGAGGACCGGCGGCAATGGGCAAGGGGGACTCCGGGACATGGCGGCAACGGCCCGCCGCGCAACCGGAATGAGTCCTGTGTGTTCCGTGCAACAGCTCGGACAAAAAACGGGTAGCGCTCTACCAATTACAGCGCCTTGCCTATATGAAGGACGATAGAAAACTAGTCGGCGGGGAAGAGATTCGGATCATGGGCCTGAAAAGGGGACATATGGCGTTGGCAGGCTCGGCAGTTGCCGTGGCCGGCTTCATGCTGTCTCCTGCGATCGGCGCCGCGACCGACCTCGTGCGGATGCGCGCCGAAATCCCGGTTTCGCTGGGCGCATTGGGCAGTATTTCCTCCTTCACGCCGACGACCAAGGATTCGCGCCTGGCGGCCGCTTATGCGAAGATCGCCGCGTCCGCGAGTCGCCAGAATTTCCGCTTTACCCCCACCAGCGGATCGCTGAGCGGGCAGCGTTCGGTGACCGTCATGGTCCGTGCCGCCGACCTGAACGATCGTGTCGCGGTTAGCCGGACGATCGATGCGGTGAATATCGCGCCGGTCGCCTTCAGCCTGAACAGTGCGCATAACTGGCGCAAGTTCGCCCTGCCCGAAACCGTCGGTCGCAAGGAGCTGGACCCGGTCGCCGTCGAGCCGATGGCAGGCGCCAGGAATTTCTCGCTGGATCAGGAGCGCAAGGACCGTTTCAGCACGAAGGTGCTGATCGAGAGCCGCCGCGAACCCGCCGCGACGATCCGCAACCCCAGTGCGGACAAGGATTATTCGCTGGACCTGGCGAGCTCCTATTCGCTGACGCGCAACCTGAACGTCACGGCGGGCGTGCGCTATAATAACAGCTTCGCCGGACGGCTGACGCCCATGACCGATGATCGGCAGGACGCGCAGGCCGTTTATCTGGGTACGATCTTCAAATTCTAAAAAGATCAGGATGGGCAGTATCCTGCCTTCCCTGACTTTTGCCGTGTCCGCTGTTCATTCCGGTTAAGCCGAACCATGTTCCGGCCTCTGGCACCGCCCTTCCATTCGGGCAGGACAGGCGGGATTCCCCATGCTGATCAGCAAAGGTGCGCCTTCAGGGTTCACCCTGATCATAGCGTGTGCCACCACAGCCATTCAGCGTCCCTTCGCCGAAAGCGAGCGCTACGCGGTCGGACCAGACCGCATCGCTCATGCCATCGCTGCATGGTCCTTCGGTGACGGTCATCGAAAAACCCTCGCCCATAAACCGCACGGCGCGCCCATCGTCGTTCCGCGATATCGCATAGCGGGCCGGCGCCTTGTCGGGCCGTTCCAGCAAGGCGGTGGAGCCCTTCACCGTCACCGCCCAGAAAGGCTCGGTTCCGATAGCGCGATAGCCATTTTCCGCAGGACGCCTGACGTCCGCAGAGTCTTCCGCTGAGTTGGCCGGCGCGCTTCCATCTGTTCCACGTGGAACCTTTTGTGGAATATTCTCAGAAACTTGGCTTGGCGCCGGGTCAGGCATGGTGATGGGTGTGGAGGCATGAGATTGCGCGACATTGGCCGCGGGCATCTCATCCTTGCCACATCCCGCCAGCGCAACGGCCAGGGCCAATGGCAGCAACCGCCTCATGCTTTTTTCAGACCTCATTCCGCCGGAAGCAATCCAGCGCATGATCGTTCACCATCCCGATCGCCTGCATCCACGCATAAACGATGGTGGGCCCCACAAATTTGAAGCCCCGCTGCTTGAGATCCCTGGAAATCGCCTCTGAAAGATCGGTCCTGGCCGGGAAGGTCAAGCCATCATTCCGGATCGGCTGGCCGTCGACGAACCCCCAGGCATAGGTCGAGAAATCCTCGCCCCCATCCCGCATCGCGCAGAAGATCCGAGCGCCCATGATCGTCGCCTCGATCTTCGCGCGGGCCCGGACGATCCCGGGGTCGGCCATCAGCCGATCGACATCATCCTCGCCGAATGCCGCGACCCTGTCGGGGTCGAAGCCTGCAAAGGCAACGCGAAAGCTTTCCCGCTTGCGCAATATGGTGATCCAGCTCAGCCCCGCCTGGAAGCCCTCCAGCATGAGCGTTTCCCAGAGCATCCGCGGATCGCGTTCCGGAACGCCCCATTCGCTGTCATGATAGGCGCAATAGAGCGGGTCCGTCCCGGCCCAACCGCAACGGACCTGCTCCATCGGATCAGACGTCCAGATTGGCGACGTTCAGCGCATTGTCCTGGATGAACTCGCGCCGCGGTTCCACCACATCGCCCATCAGCCGGGTGAAGATTTCGTCGGCCACGTCGGCCTGCTCGACCTCCACCCGCAGCATGGAGCGATTATCGGGGTCCAGCGTGGTTTCCCAAAGCTGTTCCGCATTCATTTCGCCCAGGCCCTTATATCGCTGGATCGCCAGTCCCTTGCGCCCGGCGGCGAGGATTGCCTCCAGCAATTCGCTGGGCCGGGTGACCGCAGTCGAACCCTTGGTCGCGACCGGTAGTTCGTCCTCTCCAGCATCCTCGGCGGCGGCTGCCGCCTTGGCCGTGACCAGCCGGCTGGCGGTGCGATAGCTGTCCGCTTCCTCGGTCGCGATGGCGTGCAGCTTGCGCGCTTCGGCCGAACCGATGAAGCCTGCCTCGATCATATGGTGGTCGGTGACGCCGCGCCACAGGCGCTCGAAATGAAAGCCGCCCTCCTCCGCGATCCGGCCGCTCCACCTGCCTTCATCGTCCTGCGCGTCCATCCAGCGGACGGTGTTGGCCAGGCGATCGGCCTGCGCCTCCTGGCTGAGTTCCGGATCAAGCGCGGCGTTGATCGCCAGCGCCTCGATGATTGCGGGATTGTAGCGCCGCGGGACATAACGCATAACCGCCCGCATCCGCCGGCCATGTTCGATCAGGTGGCGCAGGTCTTCGCCTGAGCGCATGCCGCCGGTCGTTTCCAGCGCCATGGATTCAACGCCATTGTCGACCAGATATTGTTCCAGCGCGGCTTCGTTCTTGAGGTAGACCTCCGACCGGCCCCGCGTCGCCTTGTACAGGGGCGGCTGGGCGATATAGAGATGGCCCGCCTCGATGATCTGCGGCATCTGGCGGTAGAAGAAGGTCAGCAGCAGCGTGCGGATGTGCGCGCCATCGACGTCGGCGTCGGTCATGATGACGATCTTGTGGTAGCGCAGCTTTTCCAGGTTGAAATCATCGCGGATGCCCGTGCCCATCGCCTGGATCAGCGTGCCCACCTCCTTGGACGACAGCATCCGGTCGAAACGGGCGCGCTCGACGTTCAGGATCTTGCCCTTCAGCGGCAGGATCGCCTGATTATGGCGGTTTCGTCCCTGCTTGGCCGAACCGCCGGCCGAGTCACCCTCCACCAGGAACAGTTCGGACTTGGCGGGGTCGCGTTCCTGACAGTCGGCCAGCTTGCCGGGCAGGGACGCGATGTCCATCACGCCCTTGCGCCGGGTGAGTTCACGCGCCTTCTTCGCGGCTTCGCGCGCGGCGGCGGCGTCGATCACCTTCTGCACGATCAGGCGGCCATGCTGCGGGTTTTCTTCCAGCCACTCCGCCATCTTGTCCGCCATCAGGCTTTCCAGCGGCTGGCGCACTTCGGACGAAACCAGCTTGTCCTTGGTCTGCGAGGAGAATTTGGGGTCCGGCAGCTTCACCGACACGATGGCGGTAAGCCCCTCCCGCATGTCTTCGCCGGTCAGCGAGACCTTTTCCTTTTTCAGCAGCCCCGATTTGTCCGCATAATTGTTGAGCGTCCGCGTCAACGCCGCGCGGAACGCGGCAAGGTGCGTGCCGCCGTCCCGCTGCGGAATGTTGTTCGTGAAACAGAGGACATTTTCATAATAGCTGTCGTTCCATTCCAGCGCGACGTCGATGGTGACGTCGTCGCGGCTGCCCGAAATGGCGATGGGATCGGGCATCAGCGGCTGCTTGTTGCGGTCCAGCCACTTTACGAAGGCCGCGATGCCGCCCTCGTAGAACAGCTCGATCTCCTTCTTCTCCTCATGCCGCGCATCGACCAGGAACAGCCGCACGCCCGAATTGAGGAAGGCGAGTTCGCGATAGCGATGCTCCAGCTTCTCGAAATCGAATTCGGTGTGGTTCTTGAAGGTGCCGCCGTCGCCGGGCACTTTCTCGGTCGAAGGAAGGAAGGTCACGCGCGTACCCTTCTTGCCTTCTGGCGCGTCGCCGATCACCTTGAGCGGAGCGACGGCGTCGCCATAGGCAAAGCGCATATAATGCTCCTTGCCGTCCCGCCAGACATGGAGGTCGAGATATTCGCTGAGCGCGTTCACCACGGAAACGCCGACGCCATGCAGGCCGCCCGACACCTTGTAGGCATTGTCGTCCGAGGTATTCTCGAACTTCCCGCCGGCGTGGAGCTGGGTCATGATCACCTCTGCCGCCGACACGCCCTCTTCCTTGTGGATGTCGGTGGGGATGCCGCGGCCATTATCCTCGACGCTGACTGAACCGTCGGGATTGAGCGTGATGAGGATGCGGTCGCAATGGCCGGCCAGCGCCTCGTCTATCGCATTGTCGCTGACCTCGAACACCATGTGGTGCAGGCCCGAGCCGTCGTCGGTGTCGCCGATATACATGCCCGGGCGTTTGCGAACGGCGTCCAGACCTTTCAGGACCTTGATGCTGTCGGCGCCATAGGCGTTGTTGTTGGGGCTGTTCTGAATTTCCTCGCTCATGCCGAGCATATAGGGAAAAGGTCCAGCAAACTAAAGCGAAACATGGCGGCTATCGCCCGCCCGAAGCAAGGTCTATCACGCGCCTATGCGCATGATCCTAGCCCTGGCCCTGATGCTTGCCGCCTGCTCCAAGAGCAGCGACGTGCTGGAGGAACTGCCCAACAGTTCCCTGGCGGGTGCGCCGCGGGACGAGATGCCCGATACCCGGCTCGAATCGCATCTCGTCCGCCCCGTGACCATCGGAGAGGACGGTCCGCGCCTCGACGCCTGCGGCGCCATGGGCCAGGCGGTGCGCGTCGGCGCCAGGGGCGCGTCGGTGCGTGCCGCGCCCTTTGCCGACGCCCGGGAAACCGCCCGGATGGCGGAGGGCAGCCGCGCCTGGATCTGCACCCGCAGCCTCGACCAGAAGTGGCTGGGGATCGTGCTGGCTCCAGAACCCCCGGCCGACAATGCGACGGCGCCGATCGATTGCGGCGTCGCTGAACCGGCGGATCGCAAGCAGCCCTATGACGGCCCCTGCCCCAGCGGCTGGGTGTCGAGCGCCGCGATCCGGCTGATCGCGGGCTAGGGAAGAGAGCGTCGAGGTTCTGCGCCTAGATGCCGCCCAGATAGTCCAGCTTGCCCAGAGGCACGCCCGCCTGGCGCAGCAGGGCATAGGCGGTTGTCACATGAAAATAGAAATTGGGTAGCGCAAAGCCCAACGCATGGTTGCGACCGGTGAAGGGGAAATCGCCGCGCGGTGTCTTGAGCACGACCTGCGCATCCTCCTGCCCGTCGATGCGTTCGCGAGGCACGGATTCGAGGAAAGCGATCGTCTTGGCGATCCGCTGCTGCAACTCGGCAAAGCTCTGTTCGGTGTCGGGCATGGGCAGCGGGTCAAGTTGGCCGATGCGGATGATCGCGCCCTTGGCGCTGTCGCTGGCGAATTGGACCTGGGCGGTGAGGGGCGCCATGTCCTCGATCAGCCTCGCGCTGGTCAGGGTCAGCGGATCGATGCCCTTTTCCTGAGCATAGGCGGCGGCCTTGTCCAGGATCGCGGACAGGTTGCGCAGGCCCCGGATGAAGGCGGGAACGGTCAGATCATATAGATCGGTGGCCACTAGGCTCTCCTCATATCGTGCCGACAGGATGCCATAGATATGGCGGCTGGTGCCGCTGTCGATACCCGGGCGAAATAAAAGGACCGGCCGGCGGGTCTCCGTGCCGGCCGGTCAGGGGGCAAAGGGTTCAGAGGAGGGCGGGCGCTTCCCGCGGCGCGATGGTGAAGAAGGGCAGGGCATGGTGGACGATCCAGCCGATCGTCGCCGCATAGAGCAAAGTCCCGAGTCCAACCGTGCCGCCCATCAGCCATCCGATCGCCAGCACGCCGATTTCGATGCTGGTGCGCACCCATTTGACCGGCCATCCCGTCCGGCGGCAGAAGCCGGTCATCAATCCGTCGCGCGGTCCCGGTCCCAGCCCCGCGCCGATATAGGCGCCACCCGCAATGCCATTGAGGACGATCCCCGACGCCAGCCAGATGCAGCGCATGGCATAGCCGTCCGGCGTCGGCAGGATCATGAGGCTGAGGTCCACGGCCGTCCCGATCACCGCTATGTTGCAGAGGGTGCCCAGGCCCGGCCGCTGGCGCAACGGCCACCACAGCAGCAGGACCGCGGCGCCGACCAGATTGACCGTCATGCCGAAGCTCAGGCCGAGCCGCGACGCGAGCCCCTGATGCAGCACATCCCAGGGATCAAGGCCGAGATTGGCGCGCAGCATCACGGCCATGGCAAAGCCATAAAGGTTGAGGCCCCAGAAAAGCTGGAAAAGGCGGCGCGGCATCATCATGGCTTTTCACATCGGGCAAAATGGCCTTTTACAAAACAGCCATTATCGGATAACTGGCCTCTTCGTTCTCTGGATCGGAAGCCTTTGCCATGTCCACTTCTCTTCTGCGGCCCCCTTCCCTGCTTCGCCTGCTGGGTGCCTGGCGTGCCGAGGGCAGCGCCGAACCGGCCTATCGCCAATTGGCGCAGGCGCTGCGGATGCTGGTGCTGGACGGGCGCGTCGGCCTGAACGTCCGTCTGCCCGGCGAACGGGAACTGGCCGCCGCGCTGGGGCTGAGCCGCACGACCATTGCCGCCGCCTTCGACCGGCTCCGCGACGAGGGCTTCCTTGAAAGCCGGCAGGGATCGGGGAGCGTCACGCGCCTGCCGCCCGGCCGGATGGAACAGGCCCTGCCGGAGATCGAACTGACCGATGGTGTGGATATACTGAACTGGACCCATGCCGCACTGCCGGCTGCGCCTGGCGTTGGTCGCGCCTGTCAATTGGCGGTGGAGGCCTTGCCCGCCTTTCTGGGCGAACTGGGCTATGATCCTTTGGGCCTGCCGCCGTTGCGCCGGGCGATCGCGGCCTATTATGAGCGGCGCGGATGCCCGACCAGTCCCGACCAGATCATCGTCACCAATGGTGCACAGCAGGGACTTTCGCTGCTGCTGCACTGGCTGGCGGGGCCGGGGGACCGGGCGGTGATCGACCATCCAACCTATCATAATGCGATCCAGGCCCTGCAGCGCGCCCATGTCGTGCCGGTGCCGGTCGGCCTGCCGGCGCAGGGATGGGACATCGACGCCATGGAGGCGGCCTTTCGCCAGACCAGCCCGCGTTTCGCCTATATCATCGCGGATTTCCACAATCCGACCGGGCGCAGCATGGACCCGGCCACCCGCCGCGCATTGGTGGCGGCGGCGACGCGCAGCCACATGCCGCTGATCATCGACGAGACCATGGCGGCAATGGGCCTGGACAATATGCCGCCGCCGCCGGTCGCCGTGCATGATCCTTCGGGACGGCAGGTCATCACCCTGGGCTCTGCCAGCAAGATCTTCTGGGGTGGATTGCGCGTCGGGTGGATTCGCGCCGATCCTCAGACCGTGGCGGCNCTGGGCCGCCTGCGCACGACGATGGACATGGCCAGCCCGGTGGTGGAACAGCTTGCCGTCGCGCATTTGATCGACGGTGATGAAGGACTTGGTCCACGGGCGGCGATGCTGCGCGGACGCCGGGACCATCTGCTGGCTCTGATCGAGCGGCACCTGCCGCATTGGCGTGCCGAATCCCCCGCCGGCGGCCTGTCGCTATGGGCGGAACTGCCGCGGGGGGAGGCGACGGCGCTGGCCGCCATTGCCGAGAGCCACGGGGTGCGTGTCGCGCCGGGGCCGCGCTTTGGCGTGAGCGGGGCATTCGAGCGCTTTCTGCGCCTGCCCTTCACCCTGCCGGAGGAGCAGTTGACGATGGGCGTGGAGCGGTTGGCCGAAGCCGATGCGCGGCTTCATGCCCGCACGCCGCGCGGTCGTGATTCGGTGGCCGCCGCGCTGGAGGCGGATCGGCTCATCTGACCTGAGATCACCGCCTCCCCTGGACATATGGAAAAAGGGCCGCGCGGAATGTCCGCGCGGCCCTTTTTTCGCAGAAGCTGCAGCCAGTCGGCTTATTTGCCCGCCTTGTAGCGTTCAATCGCCTCCAGCGTGATGCGGCGGGCGTCTTCCGCGCCGCCCCAGGTGCCGATCCGCACCCATTTCTGCTTTTCCAGATCCTTGTAGTGCGTGAAGAAATGTTCGATCTGCTCCATCACGATGCCGGGCAGATCGTCCTTTTCACCCACATTGTGGTAATAGGGAAAAGTCTTGTTGTCGGGCACGCAGACCAGCTTCTCGTCACCGCCGGCTTCATCTTCCAGGTTCAGCACGGCGATGGGACGGGCGCGCACGACCGAGCCGGGCACGAAGGGCGAGCGGGCGATGACCAGCGCGTCCAGCGGATCGCCGTCGGGCGACAGGGTGTGCGGCACGAAGCCGTAATTGGCCGGATAGCGCATCGGCGTATGCAGGATGCGGTCCACGAACAGCGCGCCGGAAGCCTTGTCGAACTCATATTTGACGGGCTCGCCGCCGACCGGAACCTCGATGATGACATTCAGGCTGTTGGGCGGATCGTCGCCGACCGGGATCAGTTCGATATTCATGGGACTTCAAGCCTTTTTCGATACGCGTTGGCGCTACGGGTGATTATGTTTTCGGTTTCAGCAGCCGGTCCAGGCTGCCTTCACCCTCTCCTGTCTTTTCGAGGCGCGGATAGCGCAGGCCGCCTGAATATGCGAGGGTCAAAGTGCGATAATATTTGTCCTGCTTAAGTATGATCTGCAGCGGCTTTCCGGCCTTGATCGCCGCCTTGAAAACGTCGCCCGAATATTCGTCGCCATTGATCGCGACGATCCTGGAACCGATGGCAAGGCCTGCCTTGAAGGCCGGGCTGTCCCAGACGACATTGCTGATCTCCCCGTCATTCTTGACGATCAGGCCGATGCCGAAGCTCTGGTCGGTGAACTTGCCCGACCCTTCGGCCGCCTTCGTGATGGCGCCCGGCGTGTCGCCATAGACCAGCTTGTAACCGCCCAGGGTGAAGCCGCCCTTGGGCGTTTCCCTGGTGGTGCTGTCGACATATTTCTGGAAGAAACCGGCCCAGTCATAGGGCGCGACCGCGTTGAGCGTCTTGATCACATCCCCGCGATTATAGACGACCTGCCCCCAGTCGCCGGGATTGATGCCGAAAAAAGCCCTGGCGAAATCGTCGAGGCCCCTGGCGCCCCTGGTCTGCTGGCGGATGATCGCGTCCGCCTCCAGCCAGATCATCAGGCCCTCATTGTAATAATCCTCCGACCGTTGCCAGCTCGACCAACCCTTGGGACGCCGGGCGGAGATGATGGGGTCATGGGTGGTGTCTTCCATCGGCCGCCATTCGCGGCCCCGCGCCGTGTCCAGCCTGGCCGCGATATGGGCATAGGCGTCGAGCGTTTCCTGCTTGCTGAACAGACCCGAACGGGCGCCGAGCACATAGCCCCAGAATTGCGTCTGCCCTTCATAGACCCAGAGCAGATTGTCCTGCATCGGCACGTTGAAATCGGGCGTCCACAGCAGGTCGGGGCGGCGGAACTTGCCGTCCCAGCTATGGGTGAATTCATGCGGCAGCAGGTTGCGGTCCAGCAGCGCATCGCCATCGCCCCATTTCTTGAAATAGCCCGGTTCCACCTGATTTTCGGAGGAGCGGTGATGCTCCAGCCCGATGCCGCCCATCTCGTCGGTGATGGCGAACAGGAAGTCATAATGGTCGAAATGATAGGTACCGAAAAGGGCGCCCGCTTCATCGACCAGCTTCTTGTGCTTGGCGATCTGGTCGGGCTTGGCATCCAGCTCGTCGGCATCGTCCGCGACGATGTTGAGCGTCACATTATGGCCAAGGTCGACGGGCTTGAAATAGAGGCCGGCGAACACCGGCGAATCCTGCAAGGCTTCATAATCGATCGTCTCATAGGCGACGGTCGATCCGGTCTTCCTGCCGCGCAGCGCGGTCGCTGCCTGCCAGCCATCGGGATAGGTGACGGTCGCCTGGATCGGGATCTGGCGGGTATAATAACCCGCCGGATAGAGCGACACCGACTCCCACTGAATGTTGAGCATCTTGGGCGTGACGACGACGCGGCCCTGATTGGGCTGGGTGGCGGAAAGGAACTGGAAGGATGCGACGACCTGTTTCGTCCCCTGCGGAACGTCGATCACGAAGCCGAAGACGTTGAGCGGGTCGCGCTTCCATGCCAGCGGCTTGCCGTCGGCGGTGAAGCTGAGGCCGTCCAGCTTCTCGATCTGCCCGCGCGGCGCATGATTGCCGGGCAGCCATTGCGGCATCAACAACGTCATGGGCCCGCCCTGGACGACGGGGATGGTTTCCTTGACGCGGAAGATGCGCTGCACCGTGTCGGTGGCGTCGACCTCCAGCCGGATGGTGCCGCCCGGATAGGGCGCATCTTTGGGCGTCGGCGCGGCATTGTCGACCGGCAGCGCCGTGGGTTTGGAGCGGATCGCATCCTGCGCGATGAGCGGGGTTGCGATCGCCGTGGAAAGGAAAAGGGCGGCAGCAAGGCTGCGGATCATGAACATCTCCGAAAAAGCGCTCGGTCGAACGACCGTATAACAACAGAATGGCGAGCCATTCCGCTCTCGTCCACCCCCAACTCTACTTGACATATTTTACGACAAAAAAGCGCGTTTCCTTGATGCGTCTTTATCGTTAAAGGCGCTGCCCCATGGCCAAGATCGAAACCCCGCGCCCAAAGACCCCTAATCCGGTGCGCGGCACGCAGGACATGCTGGGCGGCACGAGCGAAGCGTTCCAGGAACGTTTCGCCCATGTAGTCGCGACCTTCGACCGGGTACGCAGGCTCTACGGCTTCCAGCGGGTGGAAGTGCCCGTGTTCGAATCGACGGCGGTGTTCGCCCGCTCTCTGGGCGAAAGCACGGACGTCGTTTCCAAGGAAATGTACACGTTCGAGGATCGCGGCGGCGACAGCATCACGCTGCGCCCCGAATTCACGGCCGGCATCTCCCGCGCCTATATCACAGAAGGCTGGCAGCAATATGCGCCGCTGAAGGTCGTGACCCACGGTCCGCTGTTCCGTTACGAACGCCCGCAAAAGGGCCGGTTCCGCCAGTTCCACCAGCTTGACGCGGAGATTATCGGCGCAGGCGAGCCGGGCGCGGACGTGGAACTGCTGGTGCTGGCCGACCAGTTGCTGCGTGAGCTGGGCGTGTCGGAAGGCGTGACGCTCAATCTCAACACGCTCGGCGACGGGCCGAGCCGTGAAGCCTGGCGCGCCGCGCTGATCGCCCATTTCGAGGCGCATCGCGGCGAATTGTCGGAAGAGAGCATCGATCGCCTGCACCGGAACCCGCTGCGCATCCTCGACAGCAAGGATCCTCGCGACCGGCCGGTGGCGGACAGCGCGCCGGACATCGACGCCTATCTGACCGACGAAGCACGCAGCTTCTTCGAGAAGGTGACGGCGGGCCTCGACGCGGCGGGCGTGGCGTGGGAGCGCAATGCCCGGCTGGTGCGCGGCCTCGATTATTACCGTCATACCGCGTTTGAATTCATCACGGATCGTCTTGGCGCGCAGGGCACGGTGCTGGGCGGCGGGCGTTATGACGGGCTGATCGAGAATCTGGGTGGTCCCTCGACCCCGGCGGTCGGATGGGCGGCGGGGATCGAGCGGCTGGCTATGCTGGTGGATGCGCCGGAGATCGCCGGACCGGCCGTCGCGGTCATCCCCATGGGCGAAGCCGCGGAGATCAGGGCCACCGGCATCATTGCGGATCTGCGCCGCGCCGGCGTCGCGTGCGACATGGGCTATCGCGGCAATATGAAGAAGCGGATGCAGCGGGCCAATGCATCGGGTGCGGCCTGGGCCGTGATTCTGGGCGATGATGAACTGGCGCGGGGCGAGGCGGCTTTACGCAATCTCGGCACAGGCGAGCAGGAAGCCGTTGCCTTGGACGCCCTGATCGGGAAGCTGACGGCGCTCTGATGCACATCTCCGCCGAACGCATTGCGCAGATCGAGGCGCGCCGGGACGAGGTGCAGGCGTCGATGACGCGTGCCGACCTCGCACCGGAAGAGTTCGTGCGGCTGTCCAAGGAATATGCCGAGATCGAGCCGGTGGCCAAGGCTGCCCATGAGGTCCGTCGCCTGCGCCAGGAATTGAGCGCGCTTGAATATATGGCGGGCGGCGAGGATGCGGATGCCGATCCGCTGATGCGCGAAATGGCGCAGGAGGAGATGCAGCTCATCAAGGGCAAGCTTCCCGACGCCGAGCGTGCCCTCGCCCTCCAGCTTCTGCCCAGGGACGCCGCCGACGCCCGCCCGGCCATGCTGGAAATCCGCGCAGGCACCGGCGGCGACGAAGCCGCGCTGTTCGCGGGCGACCTGTTCCGCATGTATCAGCGCTATGCCGACGCGCAGGGCTGGAAGATGGAGATGATCTCCGCCAACGCCTCCGAAGTCGGGGGGTTCAAGGAAGTGGTCGCCAGCGTCACCGGCATCGGCGTCTTCGCCAAGCTGAAATTCGAAAGCGGCGTCCACCGCGTCCAGCGTGTCCCCGCCACCGAAAGCGGCGGGCGCATCCACACCTCGGCCGCGACCGTCGCCGTGCTGCCGGAACCGGAAGAGGTCGACGTCCAGATCGCTGACGGTGACCTCAAGATCGACATCTATCGCGCATCGGGCGCGGGCGGCCAGCACGTCAACACCACCGATTCCGCCGTGCGGATCACGCACTTGCCTTCCGGCATCGTCGTGACGCAGCAGGACGAGCGGTCCCAGCACAAGAACAAGGCGAAGGCGATGCAGGTGCTGCGCGCCCGCCTATACGAGATGGAGCGTGAACGCGCCCAGAGCGAACAGGCCGGCGCGCGCAAGGCGATGGTCGGTTCCGGCGACCGTTCCGAACGCATCCGCACCTATAATTTCCCGCAGGGACGGGTGACGGACCACCGCATCAACCTGACGCTGCACCGCTTGCCGGAAATCCTGGAAGGACCGGGCCTGTCGGAGGTCATCGACGCCCTGGTGGCAGAGGACGAAGCCGCGCGTCTCGCCCAGTTGGACGGCGTGGCGTGACGCTGCGCTCCGCCAAGCGACATGCGTCTTTCCCGCGATCGTGGAAATGACGAACATGGGGGTTGCCCCCGCCCTGCGAGAAGCAACCGAGCGCCTCTCCTCCATCAGCGCCACCCCGCGTCTCGATGCCGAACTGCTTCTGGCCCACGCGCTGGAGATCGATCGCAACGAACTGCTGATGCGGCAGCGCGACCTCAGCGTCCCATCCGCTTTCGAATTGCTGCTCCAGCGGCGGCTGACCGGCGAACCGATCGCCTATATCACCGGGGTGCGCGATTTCTGGACGATCAGCCTGAACGTCACGCCCGACGTGCTCATCCCGCGCCCCGACAGCGAGACGCTGATCGAGGCCGCGATCGGGCATTTCGGCGCGCGAAGCCCCGCCCGCATTCTTGATCTTGGTACCGGCTCCGGTGCGCTGCTGCTCGCCGCGCTCAGCCAATGGCCGCAGGCAAGCGGCGTGGGCATCGACATTTCCCCCGCTGCGCTGGCGGTTGCCAGGNGCAATGCCGACAATCTGGGCCTCAGCCCACGGGCCGATTTCCGCCAGGGTGACTGGGCGGAGNGAATGGACGGNCCNTTCGACCTGATCCTCGTCAATCCGCCCTATATCGCCCGCGACGTCGCGCTGTCGGGCGATGTCCTGCATGAACCTGAAAGCGCGCTTTTCGCNGGCGCGGAGGGTCTGGACGACTATCGCCGGATCGCGCCGATGCTGCCCCGGCTGCTGGCGCGGGACGGGATGGCCGCGATCGAGATCGGCTATGATCAGCGGCACAGCGTCTCTGCCCTGCTTGCTGATCAAGGACTTAGCGTTGCGGTCCGCCACGATCTGGCCGGCCATGACCGCTGCCTGGTCGCGACCCTGGGGCGATCCGCCTGACCGCGCAAAGGATTTGCGCCGGCACAAGCGAAAATTGCTTGGTTTATGGCCGGGAAGCCACTACATGGAGCTTAGGGACGGCACTATCCTGAGGATCTGCCCCGTGGGGCCGCGACAAGAAAAGGCCGTTTTCCCGCTCCTTCAAAGTCACGATGGCGCTGCTGCGCAAGCGCCTCTGGCAGGTCAAGGGCATAGGCCGATCGCTCGGCCCCTGCCTGGCGGAGCCTTATCCGGCCTGATGGCCAGGCCGTGTTGAAGGATGGCGACAGAACAGTGTTTTTCCGTGAATGATGGCAAAGTGAACGCAAGGATCAGCTCTTGATCAACAACAGGCAGGCCGGTCGCCGGAATCGCGGCCGGAACAACAATAATGGCCGGCCCAACGGTGGCAATCGGGGCGGCGGTGACAGTGGCAACCGGATCGACAACCGCGCTCGCGGCAATGCGGCCCAGCTTCTTGAAAAATACAGGAATATGGCGCGCGATGCCCAGATGACGGGCGATCGGGTGAATGCGGAATATTATCTGCAATTTGCCGACCATTATTTCCGCGTGCTGGCCGACAATCGCGCCCGTCAGGAGGAGCAGCAGCAGCGGTTCCGTCCCCGGGACGATAATTTCGACGATGGTTTCGACGATTTCGATGTCGGCGAGGAAGCGGGCGAGGATATGCGCGCCGATCAGGCGAGCGACCGCGGGCAGGATTTCGATCGCCGTCGGGACGAGCAGCGCGATTATCGCGAGGGGCGGAACGACCGGGGTCGCCGCGATCGCAATGAACGCAACGACCGGAACGACCGCAACGAACGGCGCCGGGAGCGTCCATCGGTAGAAGAAGCGCCGTTCGAGGAAAGCGTGGAACAGCGGCAGCCGGAAGTGGCGCCTGAACCGTTCCGCGCGGCTGAACCCGCTTCTGAACCGCAGCCCGAGGCAGAGGCGCCCCGCGCGCGTCGCGGTCGCCCCCGCAAGGCGGCGGCAAAGGAAGAAGGCCAGGGCGGTTTGGATCTGGCGGTTTTGCCGCCCTCGATCGCTCGCGCCGACAATGATGCGGAGCCTGCTGCGGAAACACCGCGCAAGCGGACCCGCCGTGCCCGGCCCGCGGCGGAGGCGGCCGAATAAGGCTCGCTCCTGCCCGATCGGGCGGAAATGAGACCAAAAAGGGGGACAGTGCCGTCGCGCTGTCCCCCTTTTTGCTTCCGGTGCAGTCTTGGAGATCAGGCCGGCAGCGGACGCGGTCGGTGATTTCCATCCAGGGCGACGAAGGTGAACAGCCCGCTCGTCAGTTCGACCTTCATTCCCTGTCGTCCCCGCGTCGCGATGACGTCGATGCGGATGGCGACGGACGTCCGCCCCCGCCTTTCCTCCTGGGCATAGACCGATACGATATCCCCCAGCAGGATCGGGGCGATGAAGGTCATGCTCTCTATCGCTACCGTTGCGACGGGCCCTTGCGCGATTCGCGTGGCGACGATGCCGCCCGCTATGTCCATCTGGCTGAGCACCCAACCGCCGAAAATATGCCCATTGGCATTGATGTCGGTGATGTGAGGCACCACCCGCAACACCACTTCACCTCTTTCGTCAGTCATCGGTTGGCCCCTCTTCTTTCATCCGGTCAATCACCTGTTCGTCATGCCCCGTTCCGCTGGACAGGAACGCCAGGGCCATCAGGCCGGTGCCCAGCATGAACGTCAACCAGACGCCCAATACTGTCGCGATGATCATGTGGATCGGCATGGGACCGGCCCACATATGCAGCAAAAGCAGCGCCGCGCCCACGCACAGCGCACCGCCCAGCGCCATCCATCCCATGAGCCGCCGGTATCGTCCCCATGCGATCCTGGCGATCTCTGGATCATCAAGGCCTTGTTTGCGCGTCATCCCTTTCCTTTGGGGTGTGAAAGTGGGATCATCAAGGGACCGAGGCATTTAGTCGGCAGGCAGGGAGGTGGATCATGACGATCGCGACGATTCTGAAGCGCAAGGGACAGGATGTCGTCCAGGTGCAATCGAGCGATACGGTCCTGTCTGTGGTGCAACGGCTGGCCGAACGGCGGATCGGCTGCGTGCCGGTGGTGGATGATGGCACGGTCGTCGGCATNTTTTCCGAGCGCGACCTGGTCTATCGCGTGGCGCAGGANGGCGCGGCGGTGCTGGAACGTCCGGTCGGGGAGATNATGACCGCGCCGGCGATCACCACGGATGATCGGACGCCTGTCATCCACTGTCTTTCGCTGATGACGAAGCGCCGCATCCGNCATTTGCCGGTGGTCGTCGACGGCGCGCTGGTGGGATTGGTGTCGATAGGCGATCTCGTGAAGTTNCGCATCGATTCGATCGAATCGGAAGCGGCNGCTCTGCGCGATTATATCCAGACCGCCTGATCCGCCTCAGGCGGGCACTTCGACCGGCGGCGCCTGCCTTGTGACCAGCGCGACCAGTTCCATCAGCGTCCCCCGCGCGCACAGCATCAAGGCCGCGCCGAAGGCAAGGGCGCCGGTCGGCACCAATATTCCCAGCCGGATGGGCGCGGGGAGCGCGGGCAGGAGCCGGTCAACGGCGACCACCGCCCCCGCCATCAACAGCGAACATCCCAGTCCCGGCGCGGCCGCCCGCATCAGGTCGATCAACCGCAGCCCCATCGGCGCGCCCGCGAGCCGCGCGGTGATGAGCGTGAGGATCGGAAAGGCGCAAAGCCAGGCCCATGCCAGACCGATCGCCCCGAACCGGATCCCGATGAAGAAGGCGGCCGGCATCAGCAGCGCCCCGACCGCCGCGACGCGCGCCGTTGTCCCCGGACGACCCAGCGCATTGCTGACGGGAGCGAACATCACCTGCAAGGTCATGAACGGCATGGCGAGCGCCAGGATCGCCACGAAAGGCGCCATGTCGCGCCACTTGGCGCCGAACAGCGTTTCCACCAGCGGTCCGGCCGTCACTGCCATGCCCAGATAGACCGGACAGGAAATCAACAGCAGCAGGCGTACCGCCTTGCAGAAGGACCATGCGATTCGCGACGGATCCTTCTGCATCCGCGCATAGGCGGGGAAAGCCACGTCGTTGAGCGGCGGGATGAATTTGCTGACGAAGATCTGCGTCAGGAACAGCGCTTCGGCGTAAAGGCCGAGTTGATGCGGTTCCAGTACGCGCCCGCCGATGAAGATGTCGGCCTGGCTCTGCACGATCCAGAAAAGCTGTCCGCCCAGCAGCGACGCGCCATAGGCCACCATCGCGCCGGTGCCGCGAAAATCGAAGCTGGGAATCGGCTTGAAGCCGGTCGCCAGCATATAGCCCACGCCCTTGACCCAGAAGCCCGCGATCGGGGCAAACACCAAGGTCCACACGCCCCAGCCGGACAGCGCGCCGGTGAGCGCCACCGCCGCCGACGCCATGGCCGCGATCAGGTTCACCAGCGCAGGCCGCCGGAAATCCATCGCTCGGCCCATGATCGCTTCGGGAATGGAGATGAAGGGCGTGGAAAGATAGAGCAGCGCCTGCACACGCAGCAGTTCGGCGACCTTGGGCTGATCATAATAGTCCGCGGCCCATGGCGCGATGGCGAGCTGCATCAGCGCCAGCCCGCCGTTCAGCAACAGCATGATGCCGAAGGCCTGCCGCAGGCGATGGCGATCCAGCGTCTCTGACTGGACCAGAGCGCTCACCAGACCATAGCCGTTGAGAAAGGTCGCGAAATTCAGGATCACCTGGGTCATGGCGAACAGGCCATAATCCCTGGGATCGAGCAGCCGGATCACGGCCAGAGTGACGACCCAGCTCACCATTTGCGCCACGATCTGGCTTCCCGATCGCCAGAGAATCGCGCTTCTGATCCTTGTGCCAAAAGCCGCGTCATCCGCGTCGGCGTCCTGCAAACCCATTGTCATTCCCATTTTCCGGGCGTCCATGCACCCTGAATCCGTCCTATCGGCCAAGTCCCAAGAAATTCTGAAATAAAATTGCAAAAAGGGTTTGACGGTTCGGGAAGCCCTCCATATATGCCCCTTCACCGACGCGGCGCTGCCCCACTGGGACGGCGGAAGCGGCGGTCGCCGACATAGACGGACGCTGGTCCCCCGGAACGCAAGGAACGGGGTGG